>Ga0154404_1065_pt1 | contig 1711 bp, 3 predicted proteins | sample RifGroB2_FD_115908 | JGI IMG/M metagenome (GOLD analysis project Ga0154404, IMG submission 115908) | Ignavibacteria bacterium GWB2_35_12 | reverse complement strand
GGGGAGACAAGAGACGAGACCCACAGCCACAGCCCAGCACCCACTTTAAAAAGTGGGGTTAATCAAAATCATAATAATCACACAAATCACTCAAATCACAGTTCGGACAAAAATAAATTTGCAAATGAATATATTTTATATTAAATTAGACTTGAGGTAAACTTTTTCATTTTTAATCCTCAAATATTTTTAAACAAAACTAAATTTTAAGCCTCCGTGACGCAAACATGGAGGCTCTTTTTTTAAAGTCATAGCATAAATACTGAGACAAAAAATCGTGTCCATCCTTTAATCAAGTAAATCCTGTTCAGACAACTTGCGTGAAACCCTTTCCCCAAATCCCCATTCCCCAGCCCCCACACCCATTCATAATCATCCCAATCACATTAATCACAGTTCAGACAATTGACCGAAGAGGAAATAAAGGTGGTGGAGGGAGTGTGAAGAAATTATTATTTTAACATTTTAATTTTTTATAAGTTTGTAATAATGTACAAAGAAAGGTGAACTTATGGATATTTGGTCAGCGGATAAAATCTTACTATTTGTTTTATTCTTTATTCCAGGTTTTATTTCAATAAAAATATATTCATTAATAATCCCTCAAAGAAGAAGCTCTCATTATACTGAAATTCTTGATGCTTTATTTTAAAGTTCAATAAACTACTCAGTTTTATCGTGGCTAATATACATTATGTTTGCCAATTAATGGTATATTTATAATGTTTTTTGGTTCATAATATGTGCTATTTTCACTTTAGTAATTTTCCCCATAGTTATTCCGATAATTTTTGTTAAAATTAGAAAAATAGAATTCCTTAAAAAAAGAATAATAGACCCAATTTCAAAACCTTGGGATTTTGTATTTAGCAAACAACAAGGTTATTGGATGATTGTATATTTGACGAATGGGAACAAAATTGGTGGTTATTTTTCCAATAATTCTTTTTCAAGTTCGTATCCTGAAGAAGAACAAATATATATTGAGCAGGTTTGGCGTTTAGATGAAAACGATGGTTTTATAGAACCTATTGATAGATCAAAAGGGATACTTATATTAAACAAAGAAATTTCATATATACAATTTTTTCAATAAGTATTGGAGGATAAAATGCCAGAAGTTGATGAAAAATTATATGAAGGTTATCAACCCAAGGATGATAAAGGTTACGGTGGGAATAATAGTACTTTAAATCCTAAAGACCCACCAAAAAATGGCTCATTAAAGCCTGTACTGTCTGGGAATGACCAAAATTCAAGTGATACAAAGAAATAAATATAAACTTTATAGGCAATTAGTTTGTATGACCCTTCGACAGAGTCTGTCTTGAGCTTGCCGAAGGGCTCAGACTGACAGTGGGTAAATCATCACCATAATCACAATAATCACACAAATCACAGTTCCGACAATTTGCGTCCTCCGTGTGAGATTAACCCCATGCTTCAGCATGGGGGGAGACATGAGACCTGACCCACAGCCACAGCCCAGCCCCCACTTTAAAAAGTGGGGTTAATCATAATCACCATAATCACATTATTCACACAAATCCCAGTTCCGACAATTTGCGTCTCCGCCCCTCTGCGTGCAACAAAAAATCATGTATTCTTTCAATCCTGTAAATCCTGTTCAGACAGTAAAATCGAGTAGGAGGTAAGGGATTATTTCCCTTACCGTCCTCTCACACCACCGTACGTGCCGTTCGGCATACGG
>Ga0154404_1029_pt1 | contig 2513 bp, 5 predicted proteins | sample RifGroB2_FD_115908 | JGI IMG/M metagenome (GOLD analysis project Ga0154404, IMG submission 115908) | Ignavibacteria bacterium GWB2_35_12 | reverse complement strand
CAAAAAGGAAGCCATATAAGACTACACAAAAGAGTACTTGACAAGGTAATAAAAATTACTGTTCCTGCTCATAGACCAATAAATCCAAACACACTGAGACTAATTTGAAACAAGCTGAGGTTGATATTAATATCTTCAAAAATTATTTATAATTAGATAGGATAGAACTTTTGCCATTCTCACAAATTATGAATCACATGCTTGACTACGCCTTGTATCTGAAATTCCATCAAACCGCTAATCTCTATAGGTAGAAATTTTTCGTTTGCAGAATACAGATATACTTTCCCTTCAATAATCTTGAATTTCTTAACTGCCATTTCACCATTGAGTGAGGCTATAACTATTTTGCCGTCGCGCGGTGTTTCCTTACGGTCAACTACGAGTATGTCTCCATCGAGAATATTTTCATTAATCATGCTCTCGCCCGATACCCTGACCAAAAAGGTCTGGAGAGGTTCAGGAGAAAGATATGAACCGAGTGCGAGCGTTCCGTCGAATTGTTCGAGCCTTGTGCCTCTGTCTGTAATGCCCGCCGGCACCAGCGGTGCCTCGAAGCTATAATGCGATTTTACCTCAACTACTTTCTTAACCTTCATCAACTATCCTTACTAATGCAAAAATCCAACCAAAACGGTTTTGAGAGTTTCGCAAATATTATGCCGTTATTTTTTAAAGAGTGTGAATCACTTTCGTTACAACGCCGATAATATCGTATTCCATGTATGGCTCTATCCTCATGGGCATAAACTGCATGTTGCCGGACTGCAAAAACTCTTCGCCGTCAACGTTGCGGTAAATCTTTACGGTCAGTTCGCCGTTGATTGTAGCAACCACAACCTTGCTGTCGGAAACGTCAACAACGGAATCAACGATTAGTATGTCGCCATCGCTGATGCCGATTTCATCCAATGAATTTCCTCTAACGCGTGCAAAGAATGTAGCGGCAGGATGCTCAACGAGAAACTCGTTCAGGTCAATGACCTGGTCAATGTCGCTGTCAACGGGCATCGGAATGCCTGCCGAGACCGACATGGAGAAAAACGGTATGGGCTTGATAGACCCAGGCTGATAAGAATATAATTCGATTACTTCCATAAATCCCCCCGGAAGAATGAATAAAATAATTATTAAAAATTTAGAATTTTCAATTTAAAATTTTCAATAAATTTTCAATATCTAAATGTTAAATGGACAGAACAGTGTTCAGTACCATTTTTTCAATTTTTTAAATTTAATAATTTAAAATTCAATGAAAATTGAAAATTAAATATTGAAAATTTAAGAAAGATTTCTGTCCCCCCGAACAGAAGCCAGGACTAATATAAAATAAAAACATTATGATTCCTAATAAAAAATGAAGAGAGGTACTATTTTACTAATTCACATAAGACAATTTGCCGGTTTTATCACTTTCTATGCCGGTTACTAATCCGACAAAATCACTGAACGAACCTTCTTTAACCTTACGGTTAAAATAGGCTTTTTCCTCATCAGGACTAAGATTTTTTATTTCATTATAAATTCTTTCCTGTGCTTTATATTTAAATTCAAGACAGTCGAAAGTCTTATCTTTTATCTTATTCATAATACACCTCCTTAGGTGAAATAATTGTCAAAATGCCATAACCATTTAATATATTGACTTGATTGAACATTTTTATTTTATCCAATCTGACGATATGCCTGAAATTCCATGATACAATTGCATCAGCTCTGTAAACTGTTGCTAATGCAACATGGGTTGCATCATCAATCCATTTTTCAGATAGAATTCCATTTTTGATATATAAATTCCTTAATTCAATAGCTTCGTCGGTAAGTTCCAAATACTCTATTCTGTCTCTCGCTGTTTTAGACAATATTTCTTTAACTTTCTGAGGGGCGCCTTCAAGTTCATCAATAAATATTGGGCTTATTAATATTTTGATTAGGTTTTTTTCGACCATGTCGAAAAAGCGAATTGATTCTTTTTCGAACTCTTCATCGAGGCAACCACCAATTACTGATGTATCAATATATATCCTTGGTTTCATAATGCAATAATATAACAAATATTATAAAATTGCAATAGTAATTGAGTATAGCAAGAATATAATTATCTACCTTCACAAACCTTAATCTTTCAAAAACTTCTTTGTGATATTACCAGCCCTCAGGAAATACAATCCCTGCGGAAGGTTCCTAGATATATTTAAAGCCGGTTACTGATTATATAGATGTTGGAAAGTAAATTAATTTCTATACAGTAATTGCCTCGGCAGCTCAGTTTGGAGAGGTTGTATTCGGTAATAGAATACATGAAAATGCATACAATTCAGACAAATTCTTTGGTGTGGTTGTTAATCCTGACAAATCAGAAGGTGTTGTTTTCTCAAAAGAAGATAGAATAATTGTTCCGGCAGAGGATTAATTTTAGTCTTATATACAGAGTTATAATAAACCCCAATCTACTGATTGGGGTTTATTATTTTTGTGTGCCTGGCATGAACTATAACTACAGGGTGAAAGTC
>Ga0154404_1062_pt1 | contig 2739 bp, 3 predicted proteins | sample RifGroB2_FD_115908 | JGI IMG/M metagenome (GOLD analysis project Ga0154404, IMG submission 115908) | Ignavibacteria bacterium GWB2_35_12 | reverse complement strand
GAGAAGCTTATCATACATTGCAACACCGGGAGTAACGACTTCAATCACACCACGCCTGACAATACCACGAGCCTGTTTAGGGTCTTCAAGTTGTTCGCATACAGCGACACGATAACCGGCTCTGACTAATTTCGGAAGGTAAGCATCGAGCTGATGATGGGGGAATCCTGCCAAAGGACATTCACCTGCCGAACCGTTGTGTCTTTTGGTAAGGGTTATACCGCATACCTTAGATGTTATAACAGCATCTTCATTGAATGTCTCAAAGAAATCACCGAGACGGAAAAGCAATATCGTATCGGGATACTTGTTTTTCATCTGGCTATACTGCCTCATCAATGGTGTTTCTTTTTCCTTCATCTTTATTCTAAATTAAATAAATATTTTTTTCTTATTTCAATTTATAGGGTACAAAATACATTAGTAATTATTAATTAGTAATTATTTTGGAATTGGGACTGAGTTCATTCTTCCCTGTATAAACTTTACCCTTTTCTCAATATACTTTGTCGGAGCGTCAGGTGACCACCTCCTTGGATTCGGAAGCACCGCTCCCAGCAATGCCGCCTGTCGCCTTGTCAAATCCTTTGCAGATTTATGAAAATATTCCCGGGATGCCGCATCAACACCATAAATCCCATCTCCAAATTCAACAATATTGACATAAACTTCAAGGATTCTCTTCTTACCCCAAATAGCTTCAATCAAATATGTAAAATATACTTCTAATCCTTTTCTTACATAGTTTCTTCCGTGCCAAAGAAAAGCGTTCTTGGCTGTCTGCATTGTTATTGTACTTGCTCCGTGAAGTTTTTTCCCTACATGTAATTCATTATATCTTTGTGCCGTTCTGACAGCTTTCCAGTCAATCCCATCATGCCTCATAAAGCGTGCATCCTCACCTGAAATTACTGCTCTAAACATGCTTGGTGCTATTTCATCATAAGATTTCCAGACATAACTTATGCCGACAAATTTTCCATCGAGAAAACCCTCAAACACCCTGATAATCATAACAGGTGTAACAGGCGGAGGCACAAACTTATATATTACAACTATTAAAATCGAATAAATAAAAAAACTGATTACACACCAAAATAAAATTTTAAATAATCTCTTAATCATAAAATTTTCATGTCATTCTGAGCAAAGCGAAGAATCTCATGCGATTTTTCCCCAATTACAAATATCAAAATTAAACATTTCTTTCATTAATAATTACCCACCATTCGTAATTCATAATTCATAATTCGTAATTAACGATGAGTCTCCGTAGCTGAGAAAGCGATAATCATTATTTAAAGCAGAATCATAAATCTCTTTCCGGAACTCTTTGCCGGTAAATGCCGCTACGAGCAGGAGCAGTGTGCTTTTCGGAAGGTGATAATTTGTTATTAAGCCATTCACTATTTTGAAATCATAACCCGGTATTATGAATAGGCTTGTTCTTGCTGTAAATTCATTTATATTATTAATTGACATATAAAATAATAATTTTTTCAATGATTCATCGGCAAAAGGCAGTTTATTATTTTTAGCTATTTCATAAGCTTCCCACTGCTCTAATGTTTGAATGTCATCATTTTTAAGATGTTTATTAAATAAAATTTTGCAGCCTATCCAATATAAAGATTCTAATGTTCGCAGGGTAGTAGTACCCGTAGCTATTATCCTACGGTTTCCCCCTTTACCAAAGAGCTTGTCCTGAGCTTGTCGAAGGAGGGATTCAGGGGGATTTTCTACACTTCTAATATAAGCTATCAGGTTGATTATTGTTTCTTTCGATACACTAATTCTCTCCGAATGCATTTCATGTTCATATACGTTTTCGACATCAATCGGTTTAAAAGTGCCCGGGCCAACATGTAGAACAATGTTTTCTGTTTGAATATTTTTATTTTTTAGTTGTTTAATTATTTCATTAGTAAAATGGAAACCCGCCGTTGGTGCGGCAACAGAGCCATTCGATTGAGCATATACAGTCTGATACCATCTTTTATCATTAAATTCGACTTCACGTTTTATGTAAGGTGGTAATGGAATTTTACCAAGCATGGTAATCACTTCGGCAAAAGTAAGTTTAGCAGGATTCCAGTTAAAATGAACAATTCCTTCATTCCCTTTTCTTTCGAGTATTTCAGCTTTCAAAACAAGGTGTTCTCCCTTAACAAAGGGGGTAAGGGGGTTGTTAATATTTTCAATTTCAACAGAAAGTACCAATCCATCCCTTACTCTTTTTCCACCAATAATACATAACCACCTGCATTCACCTCTCATATTAAGTGAAATCTGTGGGTCTGCATTTTTTCCCCCTTTATAAAAGGAAGATTCAGGGGAATTTTCCAAAACAGGTTCAACCAGCAGCAGCTCAACCGATCCACCCGTCGGCTTATTTAATAATAGTCTTGCTGGAATCACTTTTGTTGTATTAAATACTAGTAAAGAACCGGCAGGTATTAAATCAGGTAATTGTTTAAATTTATGATGTGAAATCTTTTTTGTTGTTGAATTTGCAAACAACAGTTTACTGCTTGAACGGTCTTCTAAAGGGTATTCTGCAATTTTTTCATGCGGCAATTCATAATTGTACTCTTCAAGATTTATTTTTGGTATATAATCATCCAGCATAATTTGTACTGACATTATTCCCCCTTATCAAAGGGGGTAAGGGGGTTGTTTTTGGATAATTTTATATATTAAATTGTCTTGTCCTGAAATACGTTGACCATTATTTAATTG
>Ga0154404_1083_pt1 | contig 2781 bp, 4 predicted proteins | sample RifGroB2_FD_115908 | JGI IMG/M metagenome (GOLD analysis project Ga0154404, IMG submission 115908) | Ignavibacteria bacterium GWB2_35_12 | reverse complement strand
GGAGTATAACCGACAGAATACAAACCTCCGATTATCGCTCCGATACTCGTTCCTATAATATAATCCGTAGGAATTCCTGCTTTTACCAACTCTTTCAATACTCCAATCTGCGCAATTCCACGCGCACCACCTCCGCTTAGAACGATAGCGATTTTTGGATGTATATCAGCAAAAGCAGGTATTGTTTTTTTGAAGATAATTGAATCATTATTCTGTAATCCTCCTGATAACAAATCAATTGGTTCAAGAATTGTCCAAAATATCAATAAATATAAAAATAGTCTTTTCAATATTTTAATTTAAAATTCAAAATTTAAAATTCAAAATTTGTTTTCTGTTCTACCTTATCTCAAATCCTTCAAACTCATTTGCCGGCTTGTTGTATTCAACCTGAATTGATTCTACATGTGCCATCATTGGCCCCTTCTGAAGTTGTTTATGCAGTTGCTCGACAGATTGTTTGTTACCTTCTGCAATTACATATACAGTACCATCCCATAAGTTTCGGGTAAAGCCTTTTAATCCGAGTGATTGAGCTGTATGATAAACAAAATACCTGAATCCAACCCCCTGTACAAGACCTTCAACAATAAACTCTGCTCTTATATGTTCTTCCATAAAAGTATAATCTGATGTTTACCCCTCACCTAATCAAGAACAATATCCTGTGCTATTTTTATTGCTGTTTCAGGCCCTGCCAAGAGTTCAACCAAATATAAAGCAAATTCAAAAGCAGTTCCGGCACCCCTACTGGTGATGATTCCATAATCATAAATCACTCTTTGCTCCTGATAGGAATAGGTGATTAGCGATTCCTTAACTGACGGATGACTTGTTACTTTTTGTCCCGGTTTTAATATATTATGTTCTGCAAGTATTATAGGTGCAGCACAAATGGCACCGATTAATCCATTGCGAGAACTATGTTTTTTTAATATTTCCAATAAAATTTCATTTTTTAATAAATTAGTTGTACCTTTCATACCGCCAGGTAGAATGACAGCATCAAACTCTTCATTTAAATCCAGGTTGGCAATTACTATGTCGGGAATCATTTTTACACCGCGGGAGCAAGTAACAATCTCATGTTCTCCGGCTATTTTAACGTTTATGCCAGCCCTTCTCAGAATATCAATGATGATAACAGCTTCCATTTCCTCACTTCCATGAGCTAAAGGCACTAATACATTTTTTGACATAATTTCCCCGAATAATTATTTATGGAAAAACAAAAAAAGTAAAAAAATTCCGCATTATAAAAAAATTTATATTAACCCATTAATAAACTAAGCAAAAAGACGATAATAAATAGATAAAAAAGATAATTGTATTTATATTTGCTTGAAATTTATATCAATTTGATTCTAATTTATCAGAATATTTGGAATGACGACTGAAGAATATATTGAAAAAGGTGATTTAGCGGCTAAGAACGAGGAAGTAGAAAAGGCTCTCGAATTTTACTCGAAGGCTATCGAACTGAATCCACGTTCATCATTTGCTTTTTTTAAAAGGGGTTCTTTGCTTACGAGAGCTAAGATGTTGAGTAGGGCCCTCTCCGATTTCAGCAGTTGTATATTATTGAATAACGAATTTTCTTTTGGCTACTTCAAACGAGGAATCGTCCATCAATTGATGAAACAATTTAAGAAGTCTATAGAAGATTTTAATTTTGCAATTGAATTAAACAAAGATTTTTCTTTAGCATTTTTCAAAAGGGGTTACTCAAACTTAATCCTCAAACAATACGATAAAGCCATCGAGGATTTTAACACTGCAATTGAATTGAACCCTGCATATCCACAGGCATATTTTCACAGGGGTAATGTTTCCTTTGTACAGAAGGATTATGATGAGGCTATTGCAAATTATTCGCGTGTAATAAGGCTGGATTCGAAGAATGAAAGGGCATATACATCGAGGGGGATTGCTTATACGAACATGAAGAACTTCAAGGAGTCGCTTAACGATTTTTCGAGGGCATTGCTTGTTAATCCGGATTACATACCTGCTTTGCTTCAGAGGGGACTGATATATAATAGGCTGAGGCATTTTGATTCGGCTTTTAGGGATTTCAATAGGGTGATTGATATTAATCCTAATCTTGCGGATGGATATAACAACAGGGCTCTGACTTTCTTTTGCCTGAAGGAATATGATAAGGCAATTAATGATTATGACAGGGCATTGGGCCTGCGGCCGAACTCTGCAAATGTTTTTTGCAACCGTGGAAATGCTTTCTACGGCTTAAAGAAATATAAGGAAGCTATGATGGATTATGATAAGGCTCTTTCACTGAATCACAGGCTTGAAGCGGCTCATCTTGGTAAAGGTAATATATACGCAAGCATAGGCAGGCATAGCGAGGCGATTAAGAATTATACAAGGGCGATAACAATCAATCATAAGTTTATTCAGGCTTATATTGGCAGAGGGAATGTGTTTATGAAGATGAAGTATTTTCTTAAAGCCCTGGAGGATTATACGCTTGCCATTGAGATTAATCCCGAACATGCTTTTGCGTATTTGTACAGGGGTATTGCATTTCGTTCCGAAGACAGATATGACCTTGCAGGTAAAGACTTCAACGATTTTCTGAGGCTGCATAAAAGAAAAGACCAGGCAAATCTTCAGGTTCGTAAATGGCTGAGGAAGATGGATATGGAACCTATGTATTAATTACTCAGAGAGTGTTAACATAAGATAGATATTTTTATTATATTTGTATTATGTTAAACAAACCAAGTGGAAGAATTATGGAAATATCTTGCAAATACTGTA
>Ga0154404_1093_pt4 | contig 4893 bp, 3 predicted proteins | sample RifGroB2_FD_115908 | JGI IMG/M metagenome (GOLD analysis project Ga0154404, IMG submission 115908) | Ignavibacteria bacterium GWB2_35_12 | reverse complement strand
CATTTTGCATTCTACATTTTGCATTCTACATTTTGCATTCTACATTTTGCATTCTACATTTTGCATTCTACATTTTGCATTCTACATTTTGCATTTTGCATTCTACATTCTACATTAAACATCATTCACTCATTTTAAGTTTCTTCGACATTCTCTTACCGGGATTAATCAAATCCCTGTAATACTCTTTTTCTTCAAAATCCTTATCTGTTACAATATGTATGTCTAATATGTTATTTAATCTGTATCCGGTCTGAATATAATTTATTTCGCTCAAAGAATGATTCCAGCCTTCGAACCACGGCCACAGCCTTTCTCTCTGTTCATTATTTCCATTAAAATGCACGAGTAAATCAATATCCGAATTTGCTCCTGCAGCTAAATTGAAAACAGTACCAAATAAATATATAGCCTTAACACCAAATTGTTTACCGTCCAATTTTGATGCTAACAAATCAGCTATGTGCAATCTCCAATGCAGGGGTTCATTAAATACATTTTCCTTTTGTAGCATTGTGGATGTGTTGTAAATAGGTACAACCGATGGTTGAGTTAGAATTGAAACGGCTTCCTCATCATCGGCATTCATCAACAGTCTCATAACCATTCCGTTTGTGGTTTCAGGAATATTTATAATTTTAATTGTGTCGGACAAATAGGATGCTTCGGGTAATATCCTCGATAAAATATTTTCACTGTTCCTAAAAAAGTTTTCATTGAAAACAATATCTTTATCGTCGGGGTAAAGAGGTAAATACCTTATAGAAGTTTCAACCAAATCCTGAAAGAAGTGAGTTCCAAAAGACAAATCGGGAGTATAGTTTCCTTTCTGTTTCGCAATCTCAATCAGAACCGCAGTATTATTAATATCGGAATATGTAACATTCACACCAAGCCTGATATCATCCCTGCTTCCCCATCTTCCCGGACCCATTAAAACAAACCTCTTTTTGGGTAAAAGCTGATTGATTTTTCCAATAAATCTGCCGATTGCCTTCAAATTATGCAGCTCATGATTTGTGTAATTAACAGGGTCAACATACACTATATAATTAATATCAGGCACAATCCCGTTTGACACATATTTATTAGCAGTAAACAAAATCCTTTCTTCGGGAATATCTCTCGGAATCACGGCCGACACACTATCCGACGACGAACTCTGTGGCCTGCATTGCAGCAAATACAAATTATCTCCGTCACATGCAAACTCTATATCGACAGGTGTCCCAAGCTTCTTCCTCAGCACCTTCAATAATCCATGAACCTGTTTTAAATATTCCGTATTTGTTACCATATTATCAAACGTAACAACCACATCATGCTTCTTAGTATCAATTCCCAAACCAACAGGCTTCCTCAAATGCATTTCCTCCCGAATCGAAAAAACTTCATTTAGCATCGGGAATTCATCACCGATCTCCCCCAACAATTCACTTATTAATTTTGTTTCAAATGAATTTGTTTCCAGGTTCAACACATCAATATTTCTCGGTGAATACCTCACCATCTCATCAAATGACAAATTCACCTTCAAATCCGGCTGCCCCGGCACTATCAATATAGGATACTCGCTCGAAACCCTGTCAACTGCCCTCGTCCCAAGCCCCGCTACCATCCTGATTAATCCGTCATCCCTCTTTATCCTCGGAGACCATCTGAATTCATTGTTGCTGAATGCCGCACCTGCAAAAGCCGGAAAAAAATACTTACCGATTCTTTTACCTACCACTTCCTGTATCATTATTCCCATCTCTTCATTAAAATCCAGCAATCCTCTTTCAATCCTATAACCGATTGGGTCAGGGCCAAACGTAGATGCAAACACCTCCGCTATTGCATCCATCAACGCATCTAACCTATCCTCCTTTGTCCCCTGATTTGCAAGAAACAAACTCTTGTACTTACCCGCAAACGAAGAACCCATCCTGTCCTCCAGCAAACTCGAACTCCTCACTATTATCGGATTCTCCCACAAATCATCCAAAGCCCTCGACAAACCATTCTTCAGCTCCGGCGGAAATTCCGAATTCTTGAATGCCTGTATCATATGCGGATACTCCTCACGGATTTCATCTATATCCTTATACTTCTCCTCTATCACCTCTTCCAGGTTATTATAATAAATAAAACTCATTATCCCGTCCGACGTTATATACCATGTTTTAGGAACTTTCACATTTCCAAGCAACGTCTTCTCCTCACTGCTCCTCTCGATAACCTTATATGCCAAAAACAAACCCGCACTCTTCCCCCCAACCTTACCATGACTCTCTGCCGGAAATATCAACCTCTGAAGCAAATCATAAAAATCCCTTATCCTGCAATAATTCTTCGCCGTATTTATAAACTCCAGCTGCTCCGTCAAAAACCTTCTAATCAGCGCTACTCGTATCCCTTTCTTCACCGGGCTCGTCTCCTCCTCAATATCTCCCTCCGTTGTATCTACCCCTTCCCCAATGCTATAATAATACCTCCGCACACCCTCCGTCACCTCTCCTATCGGCGAATTCTGCTGCACCAGCGCCTTCTCCAGGTAATGCGACTTCTCCTCCCTTATCCACTTCTCCACCATCCCCATCATCTCTCCATCTCCCAGTCTCTCACGACCCACCCTGAAAATCAAATCACCATGTGCAAACAAATTATCCGACAAACTCCTCCGTGTAGGCATATTAACCTCACCCCGTCCGTCCTCCTTCCCCAACCGTCCGAAAAGCTCCTTCCCCCCCTTTATCCTCTTCACAAACAAATGATTCAGCAGCTTCCGCGCCACCACCATATACATCTGCCGGTCAGTCCTCCTCAGCACATCCACCACCACCTCCCATTCAGCTCGCCCATGTTCAGCAATATTACCTTCCATTTATTCCTCAAATTCCATCAATAAAAACATAAAAAACCATTACCATTCCCATCTTCTTCAAACTTATCAACTTCAAACAAATAATCAAACACATTTCATTAAATAACCCTCCACCATTCCAACAAATAAACACCAACCCATTCCAATCCCACTATTCAATCCAAAATAAATTTTCAATCATTCCAAACCCCCATTCCCTTCACATTTCTCATACATCCTCATAAAAATAGTTTACTTATTATTATTTCATTTTTATTTAATTTGCAAGGTTTGTTTATTCAAAAATCGGATAAACACAAGAGGTTCAGCCTCTAAATAGTTTTATGAATTTAGGAGTTTATCAATTATGTCAGTTAGTGAATCTTTCAATCCTTTTAAAATGGCACAGCAACAATTCGATGACGTTGCCCAGAAATTAGCCCTCGACCAACCAACTCGAGACCTTTTACGCAATCCCGACCGGGAGCACCACTTCAACATACCAATTCGCATGGACGACGGCACCTATCGCGTCTTTCGCGGTTTCCGTGTCCAGCACAACGACGCTCGTGGCCCCTGCAAAGGCGGAATTCGCTTCCACCCGCAGGAAACAATAGACACAGTTCGTGCACTCGCCATGTGGATGACCTGGAAAACAGCAGTCGTTGACATACCCCTTGGCGGAGGTAAAGGCGGAGTAATCTGCGACCCCCACAACCTATCAATGCGCGAGCAGGAAGCACTCTGCCGCGGCTGGATTCGACAGCTTGCCGCAAACGTAGGTCCCTTGCAGGATGTTCCCGCACCCGATGTCATGACTACAGGCCAGCACATGCTCTGGATGCTCGATGAATATGAAAGAATACACGGTGCAAAATATCCCGGCTTCATCACAGGCAAACCCGTTGGCCTTGGTGGCTCGCTTGGCAGAACAGAAGCCACAGGCTATGGAGTCATCTTTACATTAAGAGAAGCATTGAAACATCTTGGAATAAAACTTAACCAAACAACGGCTTCATTCCAGGGATTTGGAAACGTCAGCCAATATTCACTTGATTTATACACACAGCTCGGGGGCAAAGCCATTGCTGTTTCATGCTGGGACCAAAAAGAACAAAAATCTTACACATACAAAAAATCAGATGGTATTCAGTTCAAACATCTAATGGATATAACCAACAGATTTGGAGAAATTGACCGTAAGAAAGCTGTTGATTTAGGATTTGAAATTCTCGATGGTGGTGCATGGATTGAGCAGGATGTTGATATACTTGTTCCAGCCGCACTCGAAAACCAGGTTAATGCCGAAACTGCACCGAAAATAAGTAAGAATGTAAAAGTCATTGTCGAAGGAGCTAATGGCCCGACAACACCTGATGCGGATAAAATTATTAAAGAAAGAAAAATCTGGTTAATTCCTGATTTCCTTGCTAATGCAGGTGGTGTAACATGCTCGTACTTCGAACAGGTTCAGTGCAACATGAACTATTTCTGGACAAAGGAAGAAGTTCTCAAGCGCCTCGATGAAAAGATGACTATAGCCTATCATGCAGTATCCGAACTTGCTATGACAAGGAAAATTTACATGCGCGAAGCTGCTTATATGATTTCAATATCGAGAGTAGCAGAAGCTTGCAAAATGCGCGGCTGGGTCTAACCAGTTAAAAGTAAAAAGTTAGAAGTTATAAAGTAAAAACCGAAAATTAATCCCTGCTATGTAAAATTCACAGCAGGGATTTTCATTTTAATTGTGAATTGTGAATTGTGAATTTTTAATTTCAAAGTTTCTTAAACATATCTTCGACTTCCTCTTTGTCAACATCCATTATGTATTGAATGCCGCTGATTTCGGAGCCTTGCTTAGTCAAAGATGCAATGTCGTTTCTCGTGATGTATTCAAGAGAGAATTTCCTTGCTCCTGTCATTAATTGCCTCAAGCCTTGCCCCAGTCTTTCATAGTATGTATATAAACCAATGGCACCTGTAGGAAGTTTCTCAAATTCATCATCACCAAGCTCTTTTCTGATTTGAGCCGCTGTAACAAATAT
>Ga0154404_1030_pt1 | contig 5463 bp, 4 predicted proteins | sample RifGroB2_FD_115908 | JGI IMG/M metagenome (GOLD analysis project Ga0154404, IMG submission 115908) | Ignavibacteria bacterium GWB2_35_12 | reverse complement strand
GAGAATTGAGAGTAATAGTCTTTCAAAATTTGCACCGGGATGGGACGTGAATCTGCCTATATCCTGCCGATTGACAGGTGACAAATTACCCGGGTTTGAACATGCCGTTATTACAGCTTTGCCTATGACCGTTCAGCCTCTCAGCGATGCAAAAGATTCGGAAATTCAATTGCAATTGATGCTCACAAAAGGGGAATCAGTCAAAGGTAAACCAAAAGAAGGAATGATAGGCAATTATTTTGAACGTAAAGTAAAATTAAAAGTTATTGAATAAATATATTTTTATTTTAATTAAACATAAAATTAGATAAATTTGAATTATATAACATTATAATTTAAAATTTGTCATATCATTTCCTGGTTGTTATTATGAAAAATTTGATTGTTATTTCTGTTCTGGCTCTTTTATTCCTATCAAACGGCTTGTTTTCTCAAACCGGTATTACCTCAAAACGTGATACTATTAAGTATATACCTTTTGGAAAAGCCGAGCCTTACACTTTACCTGATGTAAAAGGTATTACAACAAACATTCCATTCATGGGTAAGGTAACTGCTGTTGGCAAAGCTGAAAATATGAATGGATTTAAGGATAATAAAAACACTATCCTGGCTGAAACAGAATGGATTTTGCTCGATTCTATATACGTGGAATCTATTGTGCCCCCATCGGGTAATCTTGGTGTCATTCTCAACACGGGAACGCGAACACTTGAACTTATTCATCCTCTGAACCTGACTACCGATGCAATAAATGCTATTAAGAAAGCTCCAAAGTGGCTTCGTCCTCAGCTTGAATATACACTTTCAAAATTGAATGGCGGCATTCAGAATTTACGTGCTTCAATTATTAACAATGCCACTGACCCGTTCATTGATGAGATTGCTTATACAATTGCATACACGACTCCTGAATTTCTGGCATCAGATTATTTCTTCCCTAATCTTTTTCTTGAAAATGCACAATTGGTTTATGCTCACGACACAGACCTTGCCTATGTTGATATAGTTGATTACGGGACTTCCACAAGTGATGAAAACTACTATTCAACTGTGAAATACTGGAAGATTGATAAAGATTCTAACAGGGTTCAGATTGAAGTTCCGAAAGAAATTTATTATATGTATATAGTACATCCAAAAATCACTGATGAATACGAGGCTTATGTAAATCCTACATTAGCTGAAAGTAATTATGACCATACTACAAATATAGATGTTCCGCCTTATGGTGTGTTCTGGCGTGATTATCTCTATTCTCATACGGAGCAAAAACCCGACACCACTGGAGATGACTTTCCGATATTGAAAGATGAAGCTTCCAAATGCCAGGTTCTATGGGATGAAAAGAATGCAGAGCCTTCGGCAATTAGAACCGTAACAAAATGGATTAATGATGTAATGGAGTTTAACTCCGGAACTGAGCGTCCGCACCAGCCTGTAAGAATCTACAGTCTTCATCTCGGCAGATGCGGCGAACATGAAGATATCACAGCCGCAGCAGCTCGCTCTTGTCTCATTCCTGCGAGAGGGATTGATGCAATATCCTCTGACCATGTATGGAATGAATTTTGGGATGAGCAATGGTGGCAGTGGGAACCTGTTAATAACTCACACAAAGATAATCTGGTTTACGAAAAGGGTTGGGGAAAGAAATTCGGCTCTATCGTTGCCCACAGGAGCGATGGAGTTGCCGAATCTGTTACCAATACATATTCCGAAAAGCCATGCACGATTAATTTATTCGCACGCGACAGTCATGACCAGCCCATTGATGGTGCCACATTCCTGCTTGCTGTGCAAGGCACTCTCGACCAGTCAAGCATTTTCATTGACTCTTACGCAATAACAGATAATAATGGTTTGGCAACTTTTACTGTCGTTGCAGGTCAAAATTATTTTGCGAGATTAAATTCCTCATTGGGGAATGTTCCTGCTCAAAATAATCAGGTTGTTGAACTCGTTAAAAATCCTCAGGCAGGTGGTGAATATTCATATATTCTCAGGCCCGCGAATTTCAAAACGATTACAAAACCAACTGTTGTTCAGTATCCCGACACTCCGAGCGATGAGTATTTGCTTAAAGTAAATTATAATGCCCAAAGCCAAAATATTAAATGGAGTGTACTATTCAATGATTTCGGAGGCAGTAATACCAGTTATGAGAAATCAGGCGGGAAAGCCAATTTTTACCTTACAGATGAATATAATTACAACCTTGGTAAATCAAATTCTGATTACTCTGTAATTGCATCCAGAGAAAATGCTTCAAATATAAGTTGTGATTACAAATTCGTTAGATGGCAGGAATACTTTGCCTGGCTCAAGAACCTTGAGTGCATCAGCAACAGTGTAGAAATGTCCGCATCATTTTCATTATATGTAAATCTTCTCGTGGATGTTAATGAAACCCAGAACACTGAATCGCAGGTCAACTGCTATCCAAATCCTATGAGCAATAACACCCAGTTTAAATTCAATGTTCAGGATGAATCGAATATAAGATTATCAATCTACGATATACAGGGAATTAAAATTAAGACTATTGCCGAAGGCATGCACCAACCCGGCAATTACTCACTTGACTGGAACGGATGCGATGAGCAAGGCAATCATTTATCAAACGGAATGTATTTCTATCAGCTCGACATCAACGGCAGAAAAAAAGTCGGCAAGCTGATGGTTGTGAGGTAAGAAATGTAATTATTTTTATAAATAAAATAAATAATTATTTATAATGGATGCATGGTCAAATATTGAAAAGCCCCGCTGGGACTTTGAGATTATGGAAATTGACAGGTTCGAAGAGACTTTTGGTGAATTACCAAAAGATATCATGAAAAACCGTGAGCTGATCACGCGAGTTGAAGTATGTCATTTCAAATGTAAAGAGCATATTAATTGGATAATCTCTTCAATTCTCAACATGTTGAAATTCAAAGAGCCAAAAAAAATAGGGAGATACCACGTCAGTAAGGGTGAAACTGTATGGAAAAATGACAAAACCGGAAGAAGTAAATTAGGTATGAAATATATAAGAGGTATCAGAAAATGGCTTAGAAAAAAATCATCAGAAAAAATTCCAATTAGAAAAACAAAAGAATTTGACGATAATATATCAAATTGGCTTGGCAAAAAAAACCCGGATAAAATCAGATTGCTTAAGTTATTATTAGCGAGAATGTTGTGGGATTGGGAATTATACAAAAAATTACAGAAAAAAGGAGAATTTGAAGAACTCGAGAAGCAAATTTGCAGAATAGATATTTGCCACTATGCTTTTCCGGCAAACCTTGATTTGCTCCTGAAAAGTATTGGTGAGATGAAACCAGCAAATGATTTTGAGGGATGCGGTTCATTTAATGATGAAATCAAAGAAGAAGCTATAAATAAAATAAAATATATTAATAAATATTTAATCAAATGGTCAAAAGAAAAAAGAGTACCTACTCAAACAAGATTGTATAAAATCTGGCTGTTTCACAGTCTTAAAAAAACATTGATAGAACAATTGCATTTATACAACACAAAATTGAATTAATTTAAAATATTTAATAAAATGAAAAATCAATTATCATGCTCATCAGAAATCAACGGTATGCGACAACCCGGCATAATTACTCATTTGACTGGAACGGAACGAATGAGCAAGGTAATCTCCTGTCAAACGGAATGTATTTCTATCAGCTCGACATCAACGGCAGAAAAGAAGTCGGCAAGGTTATGGTAGTGAGATGAGCAATGAGTTTAATCTTAGAAATAATATTTTGAATAAGTGAAGAATATATTACTTAGTTTTTAATTAAATTAAAATATTAAAACTTATATTCGTTAGTTAATGAAATTAATTGAGGTAATTATGTCCCGAAAAATAATATTATTACTGTTTTTCTCAATTATTTTCTTAGCAGTAAATTTACATGCTGAAAATCCTAAATGGCTGAATTTTACTTATAGTAAAAGTATCAATGCATTAGAGTTCGAAGGGAAATATTTATGGATTGGTCATTGCGGCGGTTTAACAAAATTAAACACTGAAGATGGCACAATGGAATATTTCACAAAAGCAAACTCAACTTTACCTTTTACCAATGTTACTTCAATTTCAATTGATTCAACAGGTGTTAAATGGTTTGGTACAATGTTTGGATTAACAAAGTTTGACGGGAAAAAATGGGAAAATTTTACAACAAATAATTCACCACTTAGAAGCAACAATATACTAGCATTAGCAACTGATAATAAAGGAAATTTATGGATAGGAACTGATAAGGAAGGACTTACTAAATATGACGGTAAAAACTGGACATTTTACGATACAACAATAAGAAAATCTTGGGCTGGAATTTTTACAATTAAATTTGATTCATTAGGGAATTTGTATGCTGCTAATAGTGATAGAAATTATTATGGAGCTGTTAATATGTTAGATACTAACTATCACTGGAAGAATATTGCAATTGCTGATTATATTTCATCAATATCTATTGATAACAATGGTCATTTATGGTTTGCTTTTGGAAGTGGTTATACAAATGGTTTATATAAATGGAAAGATACAATAATTGAAAGATATTTTTTTACAACTAAGTATTTACCTAAAGGAACAATTGGTGGAATTGATTATGATAGTAAAAGTAATATGTGGCTTACATCATACGATCGAGGATTAATTAAATATGATGGTAGCTTTAATATACATGGTAAATTTATTGAATACAACAATAGATATTCACCTATACCTAATCTAAATGGACAATGTATAAAAATTGATAAAGATGATAATATATGGATGGGTACTAATTTCGGTTTATGGAAATTTAATGGGAAGGATTGGATAAGTTATAATCCTCAAAATTCGGATTTTGATTATTTAAAAGTTACAACTAATTACGTTGATAAATATGATAATGTTTGGGTTAATAATGATAATAAATGGACTTATGATAATGTATATTCAATGTTTATTATTGATAGTGCAAAATGGATAGATATAAGAAAATTATATCCCTGGATAGATTTTAAAAATATAATATTTGATAACGAGAGAAATCCATGGTTTTATCAAAATGGTAATCTTTATAAATATGATGGAAAAAAAATTGAGCTTTTTGACACCTTATATAGATCACAAAATGTTGGTAATATTAATAATATTTATTATGATAATGATTCAAATTTATGGATTTTATCAAGTCAGGGAACATTATTAAAATATCTGAATAATTCATGGATAAAATTATCAGAAATTATTCCAAATATTCCTGATAAAAATATTAATTTTGTTAAAATAGATTCAAAAAACAATTTCTGGATAGGATCTAATCAAGGTCTTTACATAGTCAAAGATAATATAATAAATAATTATAATACTTCAAATGGTGTTATCTTAAACTTAGTTGAAAATTAAAAAATAAAAAAAGGTTCCTCTTAAAAATTGTTAAATTTAAAATTACCAAAAAT
>Ga0154404_1054_pt1 | contig 5918 bp, 4 predicted proteins | sample RifGroB2_FD_115908 | JGI IMG/M metagenome (GOLD analysis project Ga0154404, IMG submission 115908) | Ignavibacteria bacterium GWB2_35_12 | reverse complement strand
TCTATCTTTTTTCCCGGAGCCGACAAGCTTAGTTGCCGCCAGTCCTGCTGTGCCTATTCCAAGCACACCGAGGAATTTTCGCCTCTTCAAAATTTCATTATTTATATTTTCTTTTTTCATATATACTCACTTTGCATTTCATTCTCTATCTGTGACATGCATTGCAGTTGTCAGGACCATTCTTAATCTGCCTTGCAAGTTCAGGTAATTTCTCATGTGCATTGCGGTGGCAGTTAAGGCATGAGCCCATCGTAAACGAGTGAACCTGCGAAACCACATCCATCCTTGCCACATCACCATGACAATTCTTGCAGTCAATTCCTTTGTTAACATGAACGCTATGATTGAAATAAGCATAATCAGGCACGCGGTGAATTCTCTTCCATGGAATTGCTTTTCCCGATTTAAAAAATCCTGTCAGTTTAATTATTTCCGGTTTGTCTTTTCTTGCTATTGTGTGACAGTTCATACAAATTGATGCCGTTGGTATCGTTGCAAACCTCGACTTTTCGACTCCTGTATGGCAGTACTGGCAGTCAATCTTCATAGTACCCGCATGAATCTTATGTGAAAAATTGATTGGCTGTTCCGGAGCATAGCCGATGCCGTCGCGTTCGGGACGCGATATAAAATAAGTTAAAGTAAACGATAAAATAATAACAAAAACAGTTACAGGTAGCCTTACTTTAAGAGCATAATCCAATACAGTTTTCTTCACCTGCTGCCTTCAATAAAATTCAACATCAATGAATGGTACTTAGAACAATAACAGAAAATACTAACCAGAATAATAGAGAGTGTCTTATAAAAATAACTCTCAAAGAACTTTAACAATTAAAATCAGACAATAACATCTTTAATTAACAAACTGACAACATGTATAGTTTTCAAAACTAATAAAACCACAAATAACATACAAATCTCATTTTTTATAACCTTTTTGTTATTAGGCATTGGCACTTGATTTACAGTTATTTAGGCAAAACTAAAAAAATATTATTTTTTCATTTTTCTAAAAATTATTATAAGCAACACTGAAACATTTTCCCATTTTTTTTGTTATTACATAAAACAATAATACAGAAAGGGAAAAACTATGAAAAATATTCTAATCTTTCTTTGCTTGTTAATTTTAATTCAATTGAATTTACTTAGTCAGTGGGAACAGTGTAATACCGGATTATATGGTGGTAATATCAGAACCATAGCCAATGATGTTGATAATATTTTTATAGGTACTAAGGAAGGTGGTGTATTTCTTTCTACAAACAGAGGAAACAATTGGAAAGCAAAAAATAATGGTTTAACAAAATTGTATGTTCAATCATTATTAATAAATGGGAATAATATTTTTGCAGGAACATGGGGTGATGGAATATTTTTATCCACTGACAAAGGAGACAATTGGACTGTAAAAAACAATGGTTTAACAAACTTATATATTCAGTCACTCGCAGTAAGCGGAAATTTTTTATTCGCTGGAACACTAGCAGTAGGAATATTTATTTCAAGTGATAACGGGAATAATTGGATTCAAAAAAATAATGGTATCACAAACAGTTTATCCATCCAAACAATTACAGTAAATGGAAACAATATTTTTATCGGGACTATGGGAGGTGGAATTTTTCTATCAACAAATAATGGCGATAGCTGGTCGGAAAAAAATGAAGGATTAACTAATCCCGATGTTCGAGCAATATCAATGAACGATAGTTTATTAATTGCAGGTACAATGGGTGGTGGAATATTTGTATCTTCTGATAACGGAAACAACTGGATAGAAAAAAATAATGGACTGACTTACCCTGATGTTCAGGCAATAACAATAAATGATAATTATATTTTTGCCGGGACTCTAGACCATGGTATATTTCTTTCATCAGACAATGGTAACAGTTGGGAACGTAAAAATAATGGACTAATAAATTGGACCATCAATGCTTTATCCTTAATCGGTGATGATGTCTTTGCAGGAACTAATGGTAATGGTATATTTACAACTTCTGATAATGGGAATTATTGGTACCCAAGTGTATCTGGTTTAACATATTTAGACATACTCACACTGACAACAAATGGAAATAATATTTTTGCAGGCACTAAAGGTGGTGGAATCTATCTTTCAACAGATTATGGAGAAACATGGATTGAAAGGGATTCAGGTGTGACAAAATTAAATGTCAACACAATTGCAGTAAATGGAAATGATATTTTTGCAGGTTTGGAATGGGGTGGTATTTATTATTCCTCTGATTATGGCATTAACTGGTCAGAAAGAAATTCAGGTTTAAAAAATTTAGTAGTACGTTCGCTTGTTTTTTATGATACCAATATTATTGCCGGAACGGTAAAATATGATACTTATATACCAAGTGGAATTTACATTTCAACTGACAACGGGAATATCTGGTTAGAAAAAAACAATGAATTAAAACATGAATCTGTTTTATCTTTTTTAGTAAAAGGCGATAGTTTGTTTGTCGGTACTTTAGGAAGGATTTTTCTTTCAACTGATAAAGGAGATAATTGGGTTGAAAAATATGAAACTAATTTTGGTATTCGTTCATTAAAATTATGTGGAAATAATATTGTAGCTGCTATTGAAGCAAAAGAAGGAATAGTAATTTCATCAGACAATGGGGAAACATGGACTGAGAAAAACTCTGGATTAACGAAAAGGTTAGTATATGCATTAACGGTTATTGATAATAATATTTTTGCCGGTACAATGGGTGGTGGAATTTTCTTATCCACTAATATTGGTGAATCCTGGACTGTTATTAATTCAGGATTAACAAATAAGATTGTAATGTCATTAACAATAAATGGAGATTATGTATTTGCAGGTACTGAAGAAGGTAAGATATTTAGAGCTAAGCTTAGTGATTTTGGAATTAACATTGCGAATGATGATATGCATTTGGGAAATAATTTAAAAATTTCTCCCAATCCCGCTTCCTCATCCATTAATGTTGCTTATAATTTGCAATCAACAGGCACTGCACAACTAATAATAACAAATTCTTACGGTCAGCAGGTATATAAAACAAATGTGATTAATATAAATCTGGATCTTGAACAAAAACATTCAATAGACATCAGCACTTTTCCTAATGGTTTGTATTTTGTTACTCTGCGTTCACCTTCTGTGGCACTGACCAAGGGAGTGGTGGTGCTGAAGTAAAAGTGTTGAGTGTTGGATTTTAAATTGTAGAGATTTAAAATTTTAAATCCCATTATAAATTATAAATTTTGAATTTTAAATTCATTGAAAATTGTAAAATTGAAAATTGAAAATTCTTTGTCTTGGGTGTTGGGTGTTGAGTTGCTTTGCGAACTTCGCAGCTTCTTTGCGACATCGCGTGAAACAAATTTGTTTTGTTGTGGGTTACCGGCTATGGATGCTGAAATAAATTCAGCATGACATTGTATATAATTCCTATTTTGCATTTTGCATTATCAGTTAATATATAACCTCTATTCGTAATTCATAATTCATAATTCGTAATTGATTTGTTGTATAATTATTCAATAAAGGTTAATTTTGTAATCTCGATAAAATACGGCGGGGGTAGCTCAGTTGGTAGAGTCCCAGATTGTGGCTCTGGTTGTCGCGGGTTCGAGCCCCGTCCCTCGCCCCAAAACCCTGTGTTTATCTTACATAGCTTCGTAACCGGACATCTCGGACATTGCGTGTGTGATAATACTGAGGTTCTGTGTTCTAAATGAAAATTTAATTATAAAGAAGGAAATTGAAAATACTATTAATTCTTTCCTTTTTTTATTCCGAAAATATTATGACATATTAGAATTGTTCTTTTTTTTGAATAGCCAATATCTTCAGATAGTGGTGGTTTTTTTAACAGAGTTCCAATGTAGAGATAGGTCTTAGGCCTGTCTCTACAGGGATAAATTACATATGTGCATGGATTTCGTACACACTACTTAAAAGTAGTAGCTATTCAGAACTTTGAATACAAAAAGAATCTATGTCTTTTTATTTAGTTTATTTGAAATTATTTTCTTTAAAATAAAATAATACAAATTTTTCCACAAAAAGATGAGATAAAAAAATGGCTGGAACAAAAATTACTGTAAAAGACGGGATACTGAATGTCCCCGATGACCCTATTCTACCGTTTATTGAAGGCGACGGCACAGGACCCGATATTTGGGCGGCAACTGTTCGCGTGCTCGAAGCCGCAGTTGAAAAGGCATACAAAGGCAAAAAGAAAATCGTCTGGCGTGAAGTTCTCGCCGGAGAAAAAGCATTCAAAGCAACGGGTGAATGGCTTCCTCAGGAAACTTTGGATGTGATTAAGGAACATATCGTAGGAATCAAAGGTCCATTAACGACACCCGTTGGAGGCGGCATCCGTTCCTTAAATGTGGCTCTGCGTCAGATTCTCGACCTTTATGTCTGCCAAAGGCCCGTCCGCTGGTTCAAAGGAGTTCCTTCACCCGTAAAAAAACCTGAACTTACCGACATGATTATTTTCAGGGAAAACTCCGAAGATATTTACGCTGGTATCGAATGGATGGCAGGAACACCAGAGGCAAAGAAAATAGTTGATTTTCTTATAAAAGAAATGGATGTTAAAAAAATCAGATTCCCTCAGACATCGTCAATCGGCATCAAGCCTGCATCATCCGAAGGTTCAAAGAGGCTTGCACGTGCGGCAATCAATTATGCACTGAAACACAAAAAACCTTCGGTCTGCTTCGTGCATAAAGGCAACATCATGAAATTCACGGAGGGGGCTTTCAAGAACTGGGGTTATGAAGTTGCCGAGGAAGAATATGGAGACATGACTTTCACATGGAGGCAATACGACAAGATTAAAGCAGAACAAGGCGAGGCTGCAGCAAATAAAAAACAGGAAGAAGAATTGAAATCAGGAAAACTGCTCGTTAAGGACTTTATCGCTGATGCATTCTTACAGCAGATTCTTACACGTCCCAACGAGTATTCGGTAATAGTAACGATGAACCTGAACGGCGATTACATATCGGATGCACTTGCCGCTATCGTCGGCGGTATCGGTATCGCTCCCGGTGCAAACATCAACTACATCACAGGACATGCAGTATTCGAGGCAACACACGGCACAGCCCCGAAATATGCTAACCTCGATAAAGTCAATCCCGGTTCATTAATCCTTTCGGGAGTGATGATGTTTGAATACCTCGGCTGGCAGGAAGCCGCAGGCCTGATAGTAAAAGGAATCGAAAACACAATCGGCAAGAAGCAGGTTACCTACGATTTTGCCCGTTTGACCGAAGGCGCAAAGGAACTCAAATGCTCCGAATTCGGAACCGCAATAATCGAAAACATGTGATTATTAAAATATAATTTGTGATGATGATGAGCCTGTGGTTTTTTGCCGCAGGCTTTTTTTTGAATGAATAGCTACTATCTTAAGATAGTGGAAAATGAAAACAAACATACACAAGGAATTTATCCCCAGTTTTGAAAAAAATTTCAATTGCACTGTAACATTTTTCATTATTTTGTGTCTTTAACCCGGATTATTCAATAGAAATTGAAATGGTATAATTTAATGTCATGCTGAGCGAAGTCGAAGCATCTTTCCCCCTTTTTCAAAGGGGGATTAAGGGGGTTTCAGAATCTTCGTCGTTACACTTTTCTCAGAATGTCAGTCAGGCACTTGCTTTTAGGATAATAATAAACTTCTAATGAATAATTTGGGTTTAACCTTAGTAAAAAGCAAAGTAACCGGCTATATTAACCTTATTAGCTTATTCAACCAAAAATCTAAAGGGTAATAAGGTTTGATTTGTAGAATAATAAGTTTTGTTACTAAGGTAAAAAGGGTGAAATAAGGTTTTGACTAAGGCTTGTAAAATTTATGCGTAAGGCGAGTTAGTAATTCGTAATTGAATTGATAAAAGTT
>Ga0154404_1014_pt1 | contig 5958 bp, 4 predicted proteins | sample RifGroB2_FD_115908 | JGI IMG/M metagenome (GOLD analysis project Ga0154404, IMG submission 115908) | Ignavibacteria bacterium GWB2_35_12 | reverse complement strand
AGATAGTGGGCAATTTATCCGATGAAGAATCAAATACGTTAGCAATTTGCAGTATTGAAGGAAGGGAGTTTACTGCATACATGATATCCCAACTTCTAAATACGGATGTTTTAACAACAATAAAGAAGCTACGAAGTCTGCAAAATAAAACGGGGATTATTAGAAGCATAGGTACTCAACTAAGATATGGCATCAAATCCACATCTTATGAATTTACCCAGGCATATTATCATAACCTATTTGAAAAATCCCTCGAATATGAAGAATATATAGCCCTTCACAGCCAGATTGCTTCAATTCTAAAACAAAGGTATGAAGAGGCTGAATCAGAATTATTAAAACAGGAAATAGCTCCATATTTGGCAGCACACAGTGCCGAATCAGGCGATAAAGAAACTGCAAAATCAATGCTCCTGATTGCCGCACAATCTGCTCAGAAGTTTGGCAACGCAGGCATTATTCAGGAATTCTATGACAATTATTCATCAATTGTTCAGGATGATGCCGATAAGACTCAGAACAATCCCGAAGAAGAAGCTCTTGTTGAAATTTTAAGAAAATCTCAGATTAAATTAGCTGAATCTGTTGATAATGGAAATCAAGAAGTTTTTGAAAATAATGGAATAAAATCCGAATCACAGGATTTCTTAGCTATCAGAAAAACAATTGTTGATTATTATCATAAGGGTAATTTTAGTTCTGCTTGTGATTTAGCCAATTCTTACATTGAGTCTCAAATGGATGGACTGACTGTTTCTGACAAATCACAGCTTTATGCTTTAGTTATTAAATCTTATATAGAAATTGGTGATATTGAAAAAGCAACAAATTTTTGTGAAACAGCTTTAAATTTGCTTGAAAAATCACCGGATAACATTGGCGAATGCTTTGTTTACAATGTATGTTCCATTTTATACTCGTTGAAAAATCAAAATGATTCTGCTATGAAATATTTGATAGAAGCATCGCGTAAGGCTCTGTCATTACCGCCTGAGCTTAGATTGCTCACACTTTCGAACATTGCTCTTTTGATGGATAAAAACAAAAGCGGGAATGCAAATAAATATTATGATGCTGCCCGTAAGGTAAGTTCTGCTCTGAATTTTCAGGAATTTGCTTCGGATGTTTTTAAATAATTAAATAAAAAAAAGTAGGGACAGAACATTGTTCTATCCCTACAGATATCAAAAAATATCAATTTTCAGTTATTAATTGTCAATCACACCTTGACGTCAAGATATCCTTTTTCTATCTGGTCTTTTGCCGTCTGTAGTATCTGCTGTTGCGGCTGTGCAGAAGCTAATATCTGCAAAAGCTGTTTCTGGGTGCTTTCAGCATCCATTGTTTCTTTAATTACATCTTTCTGAATTTCATTCTGAACTGTAATCTGTGGCTTTTCAGTCGCATTTACTTCCTGTTCTGTTACTTTATCTATCGTCATAATTCTCTCCTTAATTTATGGAGTAATCAGTTCATCTTTTGTATTATAATCGGTATTTTTACCTAAAACTTTAGCAAATTTCTTATTTTTCTTTAAATTTTCCTAATTATTATGTAAAATAACGAATTAAACTACTTTTTTTACGAACAAAATAAAAATAATTTATAAATGGTCAAATAATGCTTAAAAATTCTACATTCTACATTTTGCATTTCAAAATATAAGACGCCTCGAGGCTGAAAAACGTTTTGATTAATGGTAAAAATGCTAATGGAGTTAGTTTTACTGGAGGCAATCCAAATTTAATTTTAAAAACAGGCCTGAGAAAGTAATACTCGGATTTAATGACTTCCAATCCTGCTTCTTTAGCAGCTTTCATGAATTTTTTGGGTGTCAGTCTGATTTTTTGAAGCCTTTTTATTTCAGCAACATCATAAGGATGCCCTACGGAAATCAATTTATGGAAAATAAAATTTGGCAAAAGATGTATGTAAGGAATTTTTCCCCGGAATTTTTTTATGATATGCTGATGCCCGCCAAAAGGTGTTTGATATGGAGGGAAAGTGATATAGAGATAACCGGTCTTTTTCATGATTTTTTTTAGGTTTAAAAGAGACTCTTTGGTATCGTCAAGATGCTCAATCACATCGCGCAGAATCACCAAATCTGCTGAATTACTCCATTTTTCCAGGGGATTGTCCGTTGTAATATTATGAGTTTCGAATTCAATATTATGTGAAGCAATTTCTGCGATTTTTTTTCCAATATTCAATCTGCCGGGGTCAATATCCGTACCTAATGCTCTTTCTGCTCCTGCTTCGACTAATGCTGTTAGCACACCACCTTCGCCGCAGCCAATTTCTACCACGGTTGAATTTTTTAAAAAAACTTTATTTTTAATTAGGTATGGAACTATGACTTCCCTTGAGAGTTTGTACTGATAGCTCCAGTAATATTTTGCCGAATCAATGATAATCTGTGACCCGGATATTGTATCATATAAATTATTCATTTATTTTATGGTATTTTTGTAAAAAGTGTCATTTCTGCGAAAGCAGGAATCCAGTGGATTAAGACTTGTTTTAACATTTATTATTTTTTGATATAGAAATTTATCATAAAATGAAAATAGCTTTTTTATCTGTTTTTTATCCTTACCGCGGTGGTATTTCACAATTCAATGCCTGTGTCTTTAGAGCCCTGGAAAAAGGAAATGAAATTCGGGCATTTAATTTTAAAAGATTGTATCCCAAAGTTTTTTTCCCCGGTAAAACACAGTTGGTTAGTGAAAATGATACGGCTGATAAAATTCCTTCTATACAAATTCTTGACAGCATTAATCCAATCAGCTTTTCAAAGACTGTGAGCGAAATTGAAAAATACAATCCTGGCCTGTTATTGATTGATTTCTGGATGCCTTTTTTTGCCCCCTGTTTTGGTTACATAAGCAAGAAATTAAGAAAAAAAGGTATTAAGACTATAGCAATATTAAGTAATGTTATACAGCATGAAAAAAAACCCGGAGATATTATCCTGACTAAGTATTTCCTCAATCGTTGTGATGGATTCATTGTACTTGCCGATTCAGTCAGAAAGGATTTGATTAAATTAAAATCCGATGCAAAATATCGTACTCACCCGCATCCCAATTATGAACATTTCGGAGAAAAAATACCAAAGGAAAAAGCAAGAGAAATTCTTGGTATTCCTCAGGATAAAAAAGTTATTCTTTTCTTTGGATTAATAAGAAAATACAAGGGATTGGATTTACTGATTCAGGCAATAAGCGGGTTGACCGATGAATTCTATTTACTCGCAGTTGGTGAAGTTTATGGAAAAGAGGATGAGTATTTGAATATTATCAAAGAACCAGGAATAGAAAACAGAGTTAAATTCGTTAATCAATATATTAATGATAATGATGTTGCTCCTTACTTTTCAGCGGCTGATGTATGTGTACTGCCTTATAGAAGTGCTACCCAAAGCGGTATTATTGGTGTTTCCTATCATTTCGGATTGCCTGTTATAACTACTGATGTAGGAGGATTGAGGGAAGTAATCGAACCATTCGGTACTGGTACAGTCATCAGCCATGCCGATGTTAATTCAATAAAAGAAAGCATATTAGATTATTTTAGAAACCGGCTTTATCTTCATTATTCTGCAAACATTGAAAAATTCAAACTAAAATATACCTGGGGAAGTTTTACGAAGCTAATAGAAGAGCTTTATTATGAATTAATAAATCCTAAGTAATTCTAAAAATATATACTTACTTCTGTGATAATTATTTATAATGTCCGATTTACCCCAGGTTAATCTTTATATTGATTAAATGGGTATGATTATTGTTATCAATATCAATTAGTTACTAATTATAAAAGAGAAATTATGTCAAGGAAAGCAAAAACTTTGGCTGATTCTGTTATTATTATGGAAGATAAGCCTGATTGGCGTTCCGGGAAAAACGCTACTCGAAGGCATAAGGCAATTCTTGATTCCGAATCCTATAAGAACATACTCAATAGCCTCGATTCATCCTGTTATGCAATAATTAGTATTGACGGGAACATAGAATATGCAAATGATAATTTTTACAAAAGACTCATGTCCAATATTGATTCATTATTAAATCATAATTACTTTTCTCTTCTTAAAAATGATGAGGTTGAAAAGTTTAAAAGAAAATTAAAAAATTTAATTAAAACAAAAAAGTATAAACCGGAAAAAGTTCAATTCAAGTACAGAAAGAATGGCTTTCAAGAATTTAAACAAGATGTCGAGTTATTTAAATTGAAGGGTAAAAATTATTTCAGGGTTACTTTAGAAAATGAAGATGAACTGAATGAGCTTGAAATTGAGCTAAATAAAACCAAGCGTTTTCTCGAAGGGATTATTGACAACTTACCTGTTACAGTTTTTGTTAAAGACGCAAAAGAAGGAAGATTTGTTCTTTGGAATAAAAAATGTGAAAAAATATTCGGCTTAAAATCTGAAGTAGCTTTAGGAAAGACAGATTATGATTTTTTCCCGAAAGAACAGGCTGATTTCTTCAGGCAAAAAGATAATGAAGTTTTGCATTCAGGCAAATTAATTGATATTACCGAAGAGCCGATAGAAAGTCCTCTCATAGGCAGGAGATACCTGCATACAATCAAAGTACCAATCTATGATGAAAAAAATAATCCGATATTTCTCTTAGGATTCTCTGAAGATATAACAGAGAAAAAAGTGAGCGAAGAAGACCTCAGAGCCAGCGAAGAGAAATTCAGGAGCATGTTTGAGCAGTCTCTCGACGGATTGTTGTTAATGAATGAACAAGGAAAAATAATTGAATGTAATCAGGCGGCTGAAAATATCCTCGGATTTAAATTTGAACAGATTAATGGCAGGCCTATATATGACCTCTTATTTAATGTCTCTCCGGCAGAGATGAAAAATCCCGATGTTTATGAAAATCTGAAAAATTCATTTATCAGTTACTTTGAAACAGGAATTTATCCATGGGAGAAGAAATGGGTCGAAAGAAATATCGAGTTAACAGACGGAACGAAAAGAGTGATTACTACGCTCGTTTTTCCTATTAAGACTGTGAACAGGGTTATCTTTTGTGAAATTCTCGATGATATCACAGAGCGAAAAAAAGCAGAAGAAGAAATCAATAATCTGAACCGGAGCCTCGAATATAAGATAATGGAAAGAACTGCTATGCTTCGGAAATCATTGCTCGAACTAAACGAAGAAATCGAGCTTAGGAAGGAAGCAGAAAAGAAACTCACGGATGCTAAAGAAAAAATTACTAATGCTTACAATAAAGAAAAAGAACTCAGTGACCTTAAATCACGATTCATCTCTATGATTTCGCATGAGTACAGAACTCCCCTGACAATTATTATGACCTCGACATTTCTGCTGGAAAAGTATTACAACATCCAGGATTCGGAAAAATTCGGCGAGAAAATCGAGATGGTCCAAAGCTCAGTGCAGAACATGGCTCAGATGCTCGAGAATGTCCTCTTAGTCGGTAAGGGTGAGACAGGTTCGGTAAGGACAAAACTCAAAATCTGCAATATTGAAAAGCTTTGCGAGCAGGCCGTCGAGGAGGTGCAGATAATTGATAAGTTCGCTCATAATATCGAATTGTTGATTAATGGCGATTTTGAAAATGTAAAGACAGATGAGATTATGCTTCATTCCATATTAATTAATCTTTTGCTCAATGCCGCAAATTATTCTCCGGGCAATGAGGATATTAGATTAGAATTGTCGGAAGCCAAAGATGGTATCCAATTTAAAATTATTGACCTGGGGATTGGTATTTCGCCTTCGGAAAAACCATACATTTTCGATTCATTCTTTAGGGGTAGTAACATTGGCTTAAGCCCCGGATTTGGTGTTGGTTTGACAATTGTAAAGACTTGTGTCGAGGAATTGAACGGAAAAATTAATGTCGAAAGTGAATTGTACAAAGGAACTACTGCTACTGTTTACCTGCCTCATAATGTCGAATACGTGTA
>Ga0154404_1044_pt1 | contig 9755 bp, 10 predicted proteins | sample RifGroB2_FD_115908 | JGI IMG/M metagenome (GOLD analysis project Ga0154404, IMG submission 115908) | Ignavibacteria bacterium GWB2_35_12 | reverse complement strand
AACTCTGTGAGACTCTGTGATAAAAAAAGAGATGCTTCGACAGGCTCAGCATGACATTTTTTCTTGAATTGTGAATTGTGAATTGTTAATTGTTAATTAAATTAAAATATATTGTATTATTATTGATGCTGGCATCGGCACAGAGCCTGCTCTGCGATGATGATGATGATAAAGCGCGTGTGCCGCCTTATACAATTACAGTAACAGGAGACATAAACCTCGGAGTGTATGTGCAGGGCTGGTCGTCACCTATTTTTCCGCCGGATAATTCCATTATGTTCACCATAAAATTAAACAGGAAAAAACCGATTAATATAATTCTCGATAACAGCGGTTCTAAGACCGGTAAAACAGAAGATGTGAAAATCACTACCGAGTGGATGGTGAATAACGGCAACCAAATCAGTCAACTGACGGGAAGCCGTCACTACAAGCTGACTAATGTGATATATGTAACGGTAACGATTACAAATATCCAGGTGGCGAGGTATGCACAGTCGGGACCGCGTAGATTCGAGCAGGTGCTGGAAGTTGATATGTGCTTTTGATGTGTTGAGTGTTGAGTGCTGAGTGTTGAGTGTTGAGTGTTAAGTGTTGGGTGTTGAGTGTTGGGTGTTGAGTTTAAGAATTAAATTGTGAATTGTGAATTGTGAATTGTGAATTGTTAATTAGATTAGAATATATGGCTTTTGTTATATTGTTTGCATCTATTATATGTATTGCACAGAGCAATGTGCATGACAACACAAGCCAGGCAACCCGGACAGGAAATGGTGCTTTCACCTGCACAGTGGTTTGCGATGATGATGACGATGAAGAGGAAGACGGAATAAGAGTGCTTCCCGATGATGACTATGGCAGTGCAATGAAAAGTAATACGGCATACAAAGGAACAGCAGGATTCGGAATACAATTTGTCAAAAAAAAGAATGGCTTTATACGTAATATATCCGGGGTTAATGCGATTGCCGGCGAAGGTGTAATAATTAATGAAGGAATAAAATGGAATTTCATTGCTATCAGTGAAAAAGAAAAACGGAGAATTACAGGAAGGGACGCAGATGCAGATGGAATTGCAGAAGACAATAATATCAAATTTTTGATTTTTACCGAAAATCCCGAAACATTGATGGGATTTAAAAAAAAAAATAATTAACTTTGAATTAAATATAAATAGCACTTATCAGGAAATGTAAGAAATAAGTTATGAAAAAAAAGCTGTTAATATTGTCCGTCTTTTTGTTTAATTACTTTAATTTACAATCCCAGGTCGCGATATATCCTCCTGCGGTATTTATTGATGCCAGGACGCGTTCGGGGAGTATGACGGTACTTAACCAGGGGGAAGAACCGAAAGAAATCTCAGTTGAAGCAAGGTTCGGGTACATGGCTTACGATTCACTCGGCAATGTTTACCCGCTATATGAAGACAGCGTTGCCGCCCAAAGCCATTCTATAATTCCTTTTTTAACTATTTTCCCCAGGAAATTTGTCATTCAGCCAAAAAAAGACCAGGTTATACGTTTCCTGATAAAAAACATCGGGAAAATTCCCGACGGGATGTATTACACAAGATTAGCCACAACCTCAAAAGATGTACAAAAGCAGATAGACACGACAGGCCTCGGAGACAAAGTAAAAATCGGCTTATCATTCAAGTTCGTTTTCATGACAGTATTGTTTTTTGAGAAGGGTGCTTTGAATACGAAGGTTGACATTACATCACTCACGACAAGTACGGACAGTGCCCACGTGAGATTGAATTTCAGCTTCACAAGGGACGGGAATTCACCGTTTCTCGGCACGGCAAAGCTGAAAATCACAGACAGCAAGGGCGATGAAGTTGAAAACAAAGAAGAAAAAATACCGCTTTACTTTTCCGCAACGAGGGCATTTCCTATTCCGAAGGACAAACTCAAACCGGGTAAATATAAAGTTGAATTGACTCTGACAAACGAACAGCCGGACATACCTGATGAGATGAGAGTGCCGTTTGAGAGCATCACTAAGAGCTTTGAGTTTGTGGTTGACTAATTTTGAATGTTAAGTTTTAAGTGTTGAGTGTTAAGTGGAAAGTCGAAAGACGGAAGTGGAAAGTGGAAAGTCGGAAGTCGGAAGTGGAAAGTCGGAAGTGGAAAGTCGGAAGTCGGAAGTGGAAAGTGGAAAGTGGAAAGTCGGAAGTCGGAAGTGGAAAGTCGGAAGTCGGAAGTCGGAAGTGGAAAGTCGGAAGTCGGAAGTGGAAAGTGGAAAGTCGGAAGTCGGAAGTCGGAAGTGGAAAGTCGGAAGTGGAAAGTCGGAAGTGGAAATTTAGAATTGAAAATTGATTGAAAATTGTAAAATTGTAAAATTGAAAATTCTTGCAGTAATCATAATATCAGTACTTTTTCTATTACAGACACTTGAATCGCAGGGACAATCTAACATTCCACAAGAAGCCGAAGAAGGCATCTACTCGATGAACTACGCAGGAATCCTCAACGATTTCACTGCCTATATATACAAAGATTCGGTTTACATCCCTTTTTATGAGACACTGTCTTTCCTCGGAATTTATTATAAAATTGAAAGCGACGGGATAATCAAAGGATATTCATCCAATGCAGACACATCATTCGAGGTGAATTTTAATGAAAATTATGTCATTGACATAAACGGCAAAAAAAAAGAAATATCAGCCAGTGATTATTTCAAGACAGAATTAGATGTGTTCATACTTCCGGGCATCATAGAAAAGATTTTTCTTGTCAGCACGGGAGTTTACCCTAACAAACTGCTTATCTATTTAAAAAGCACTTATGAACTGCCATTACTCAAGGAAATGAAGCGTCAAAAAAAATATACATTCATAACAGCAAAAGAAGATTATGAGACGGCAAACCTTCCTCTGATATCGGATAGAAGTTTCAAAATAATTGACGGAGGAATGCTCGAATACCGTTTGGGCGGACAGCAGAGCCGCGAGAGCAGGAATTTCACATACATGGCAAATGTCGGATTGCAATTATTCGGCGGCGAACTGCAATACAATGCATTCGGCAATTATGAAGTAAAATCTAAAATGGGTTTGGTGGACTATAATTTGCGATGGCGGTATTTTCTCGGGCAGAATGATATATTGAACCAGGTTTCGATTGGCTATTTAACTAACACATCAACAAGACAGGTATCGGTACTGAATACTGCAACGCGGAGTAAAATTCTACAAGGTATCCAACTTTCGAATGAAACAACGAGAATGCCGACATCATTTTCAAATTTTATTATATCGGACAAAATCGAACCCGGCTGGCAGGTGGAACTGTACGTCAACAATCAACTGTACAGCCAGAAATTATCAGACAACATAGGATACTATCAATTTGAACTTCCTGTGAAATACGGGAACACAAATGTTGAACTGAAATTCTACGGGCCCAATGGTGAATATTACAGGAAGAGTGATTTCATTTCAATTCCATCAGAATATTTATCACCGGGAAAGTTTTTCTATACTCTCAGCGGCGGTAAGGAAATTGTATCTGGTGAATATTTATTTAACGGGAAGGCGTCCGTGGGTTTAACAAGCTGGCTGACAAGCTCAATAGACTATTCAAAAGTTTACAAGCAAAAAAATTATGATTTTGTCGGTTCGGCATCATTGAGAATCAACGGCAACTTTATGTTGAGCGGAGTTGTATCACCCGACAGATTCTATAAAGGCGGATTGAGAATTAACTCCGATTATTTAGGAACATATAACATAATATATTCGGTGAATAAGTCGGTTGACAGTGCCGCAGGTAAAGAGTTTAATACAATCGAGGTTGACGGCGGTTTTCCGAGGATACTCGACCTTCCCGTGAATCTCACATTCAGGGCAATCAACAGCGATTATGCAGATATGTCAACAACAAATCTAAGTGGATATCTGAATATTAACATATACTCTTTAATGTTGACAGGCAGGTACTATGCATATCTTACAAACGACAAGAAAAGCAAGACATGGGAAATGACACACAGTATAAATCCTCAATTAGATTTTAGCTGGTATGACAAGCCGAAATTCCTGAAATTTCTCGGTAACACAAGATTCACATTGGGAAGCATCTATGATTTGAATGGTGGAAAATTCATGAATATGGACTTTTCGGTATCACAGGAAATCACAAGGGGAGCAAATCTCAAGGCAAATCTGAGAAGGGATTTACAATCCAAAATGACATCAATAAATTTGTCATTGATGATGAACCTGACAAATATACTGGCAAATGCAGGCTGTACATCAGACCTGAAAGGGAATAACAGTTTTAATGAAGATGTGAGCGGAATACTCGGTTTCGACTCGCAGAAATTCAGCTTGTATCTCAGCAATCCATCGGGTAAAACTTTCTTAGGTAGTGGAGCGGCAACTGTCAGATTCTTCGTTGACAGAAACGGAAACGAGCAGTATGACGATGAAGATGAGGAAGTCAAGGGTGTTGATTTCTACGTGCCAAACGGAACAATCGAACAGGGAACCCCGGAAGGAGGCAGGAGGGTGTATAACCTGATGCCCGGAGGGAGATATAATGTATTTGTCAAAAAGGAATCATTCAAGAATCCTTTTATCGTTCCGAAAATGACAGAGTTTTCATTTGTTGCTGAGCCGAATGCTTATAAGAATATTGATGTACCTTGCTATATGACAGGAATTATCGAGGGTATTGTGCTGAGAGTTGAAGGCACAGACACAAGCGGACAGGGTGGTGTGAAGGTTCATATTGTAAATAAAGAAACAAAGGATGAGCAAACTGTTCCAGTCTTTTCTGACGGCAGTTTTTATAAAAGCGGAATTTTGCCCGGGAATTATACTATATACGTTGATTCAATGCAGTTGAGAGTGCTGGACTGCGAACCACAACCTCGATTTATTGACTTTGAAGTGAGAAGCCTGGCAGACGGTGATTATGTAACAGGACTCGGTTTTGCGATTTATCCAAGAACAACATCTAAAGATAAATCAGCTAAAACAATTCCACCAAAAACTGATGTGAAGGATACTGCTAAGACTCAGGAAAAACCTAAAGCGAAAGACGAAGAAAAAGCAATAGGTAAATATGATAGGAATAAAATTGAAACGGCAGAACCTACAAGAATTGAACAAATAATCAGTAAAGAGAAATCGTTTTATTATAGATTTACAAAGGATACGGCACTCAGTAAAGAATTAAGAGAATATCTCGATTTGCTCAGCAAACATTTAAAAGCCAACACAAATATAAAAGTATTTCTGACAGGATTCACGGATAATTTCAGCACATTAGAAGGCACACTTGAAATATCAAATAAAAGATGTCATGTTGTCGAGGAATACCTGATTTCATCCGGTATAGAAAAGAGCAGGATTATTTGCAAGGGCATGGGTTCGACGAATCCCATAGGTGATAATTCCAAACCAGAAGGCAGAGAGAAGAACAGGAGGATTGAAATCAAAATTGAATAGAATTATGCGTATCAATCTATCACTATGTTTATGTCAGGAGTAACTTCTGACATGGTTTTAAATGAATGAAATGCTTTATCATTACCAGGAGTAACTCCTGACATGGTTTTAAACGAATGAAATGCTTTATCATTACTAGGAGTAACTCCTGACATGGTTTTAAATGAATGAAATGCTTTATCATTACCAGGAGTAACTCCTGACATGGTTTTAAATGAATGAAATGCTTTATCATTACCAGGAGTAACTTCTGACATGGTTATAGATTTTCGAAATAATGTATCAGAGCCAGAACCATTATTGACATGGTTTAATCCATTATGATAAATCGGAGGCTTTTCTTGCACCGATGAATTTTTGGTAAAGCAATAATCCCACGATGCACATAACACCGATTCCGCTGAACAGGAGCCACAGTTCTGATGTATAAGCATATTGAGAAATCTCTGCTTTCGTTAAGCCAACTGATTGTGCCACCTCGATAGCTTTATCTATTGTTACATTATTTGCAAGTTGAATCTGTGAACCCGCTTCCGTTAGCTTCGTTTTGATGAAGGCAATCATTGGATTGTCAATAAACCTGACATAAAGAAAAGCACCGATAATGCCGCCGATGAAAGAGCCGAAAACACCATACAGGAAGCCGAATCCGAGGTATGTGGCTTTTTTGTCGGGTGGTGCTATGATTCCGAGATAAGATAGAAATTTAGGATGTGCAGTCATCTCACCAATCGAAAAAATGAAAATGCCTGTTATGAAAACCCAGATGTTAGAACTGATTGCAAGTATTCCCATTCCGAGGGTTGCCATGCCGATTCCTGTAATCATTGTAGGAAGGGCTTTTGCTTTTTTGACGAGCATCGAAACGAGAAGCTGAAGAAGAATTATTGTGAATGCATTGATAACGGTAACATGCTCGACGTCGAAATGCCAGTTCAGTCCTGTGATTCCATTGACGAAATTATCGAGTTGAGATGCATCAACAAAAGCCTTAACATACCACAAAACACTGTCGAACATCTGGAAATATAAAATCCAGAACCATGAATAAATGAAGATGAAAAGAATGAATCTCCAATCTTTAAACACCATCCAAATCTTATTAAATATATCCTTGATTACTTTTCCTAATGGTTCTTTCTCCTTCGATAAATCTTTCACAGGCTCTTTGTAAATGAATATTGTCGGGAGGAGCATTGCACCTGTGCATATTGCCGAAGCGATGATAACATAAGACCAGTTCAATGATTTGAGCCAGGGGACAAGAAACATTGGGAACAGGAATGCACCAAGATTGATTGACCAGTAAAATATTCCGAAGCCGAGTGTGTTCGTCCTTTCGTCTGTTACACGTGCAATAGTGCCGGATATGACAGGTTTGAAAGTACCCGCACCCAAGCCCATAATTACAAGGGAAGCAAACACAGCAAAATAACCTGTCGTTTGGCTCGTGAGGAAATAACCCAATCCAAGCAGTGAGAAAGCCACCATTAATGTTTTTCGGTAGCCGAGGCGGTCAGCAATTGCACCGGAGAGTATAGGCAGGATATAGAGCAATGGTTGTATTGTGCCTTTGATGAGGCCGACACCTTCCTTTGAAAAACCAAGCTGGTCTGTAAGATAAATCGAGAGTATGCTCATCATACCGTAGTATGAGCCACGCTCGAAAAACTCAAACATAATTGAAATCCAATATATCAAAGGGAAGTCCCTGAACCCTGCTTTTTTCGTTAATTCCTGGCCCATGCGTCTAATCTCAATAATTACACAATTGCTTTTTTAATAAACTGACAATTTACAAAAAGGAAATGAAAAATTTTGAGTTCTTATGAAGGCATTTGAAATTAATTACAAACTCACGTTACGCAATCACATAACCTCTGTAATCCATACGTTCAACTCCTACGGAGTTGGACTCTGATTATTTATTGTCTTTGTTACAGATGTTTAACTCCTAATGGAGTTAATCCCTTTTTTAATTACAATCACAGAGTGATTGAACGTTTGTAATAAAATATATCCGAAATTAGCGACAACTCAATAGGAGTTGAACGTTTGTATTAAAACATAACTGAAATTATCTATAAACCTATTGGGATTGAACTTTATAAGCCAAGGATAATAATAACTGCGTAACATGAGTTACAAATTCAAACCCTGCTCGATTGTGCTTCGGACTGAGTTCATCAGTTGCTTTTCTTCGCTCCTGTCAACCAGTTGGCCTACAGCCATAGGTTTGCCTATAATCAGCTTCACCTGTCCACGAGTGAAGTCGAATGATTTTGATGGAAGAATCTTATTTGTACCAACGATTGTAACAGGAATAATAGTTTTTCCGGAGCGTGAAGCCAGCACGAATGCACCACGCTTGAAAGTTCCGAGAGAGCCGTCTTTTGAGCGTGTGCCTTCCGGGAAAATAACAACAGACACATCTTCCCGAATTGATTTCAATGCCTCTTCCAAACCAGCCATGGCGTTACGCGGGTCGCTTCGGTTAATGGAAATGAAAGGAGAGTTTTTCAAAGCCCATCCCATAAATGGGATTTTCTCAAGCTCACGTTTGTACATAATTCTGATGTTGTCGGGAATCATTCCCAGCACAACAGGAATATCAAAAAGGCTCGAATGGTTTGAAACGTAGATATAAGTTATGCCCGATTGAATGTTATCGATGCCAATAACCTGAACATTAACCCCGCAGACTTTGAGCAATATTCTGCCCCAACTTCGTGCATGTTTGTAGAACACATCCTTCCTGCCGCTGATTTTCATTGCAAGTATAACTTTAAGCGCAAAAAAAATCGTAATAGCGAAAATAGCAGTCAAAAGGAAATATAGTTGTAATTTTTTTCCTAATCTTGAAAACACACTCCACATTTTACAAAATTAACTTTTACAAACTATATTGCAGAGTTCAAGAACGCTTTGGTCAGCAATCTTATAGAATCGCTGAAGCCCTGCAGGCCTGCATGCCAAAACACCGTTTCTTTGTAAAATTTTAAGCTGCTTCGACACATTTGCCTGAAGAAGTCCGGTCTTCTCGATAATCTCAGTTACGCATTTCTCACCGGAGAACAATGCCCTGAGAATCTTCAGCCTCGACGGCTCGGACATAGCCTTGAACCTTGAAGCCATATCCTTGATTTCTGCATCCGTAAAGTTGTACTTTTTTTCCATAGCATCCCTTGATTATTGGTAAAAAATCCAATCAAAAAATAATTTTAACCAAACTTCACCTCATTTCTGATGAGGATTAAACCTAACCGATTTTAAATATAAAAAAAATTTATATATAACACTACTAAATTTTTTAAATAATAAAAATAATTTTTCCTTAAAACAATGATTTTCTTTGTCAAATTTACATAAATTTTAGCTAAACTAATGAAATATAACAACATTACAAAAATATCGCAAAAATCCGGCTATGTGGATAAGCATGTGGGTAATTAATATCCGTTGTTGAAAACTTGTTAAGAATACTTTTTGATAATGCCTGATAAAAGTTATAAAACATCAAAAAGAACAAAAAAATTTTTTTAAATTCGATAATATTATATCTTTGCATATTAAAAGAGAGAAAAAAAATATTCATATCAAAAAAATTTTTTCAATTAATATCTTGGAGGATTTATGAGGTTAAAATTATTTGTTATTTTTATGGTTGCAGTATTCGCTCTTACTCTACCATCAAAAAACCTGGTTGCTCAATCTTACAACAGTGCAATATCAGCTAATCCAATAGCACTTGCTTATGGTATGTTTAATGCTACTTATGAAAGTAGAATGACAGCCGTTAATTCATTTACTATTTCAGGATATTACTGGAGTTTTAGTAATTGGACTGCTTTCGGATTTGGTGGTTCTTACAGATGGTATTTGAAATTAGTGCAAGACAAAAAAACACCACTTGAAGGCTTGAGTGCAGGGCCTGCAATTGCTATTGGTTTCTGGAAATGGAATTATGCAGGTTATAATTATAGTGGTGGTACATCAATAGCCATCGGTGGTGAAGCTGCCTATAAATGGGTATTCGATGGATTTGTCGTTGAACCAATCCTTCAAATTATGTTTAACGTTGCAAATATTGAAGGATTAGATTATAGGCCATTTGGTGCAGGTGTCAACATTGGTTATGCCTGGAAATAAAAATTTCAATTTAAAGATAAAAGCCGTGGGATTAAGGTTTCACGGCTTTTTTTGTGTGCCTGGCATGAACTATAACTACAGGGTGAAAGTCCCGAACGAGCCTTGATAGTGGGAATCGTTAGCTAAAGACAAGGGTGTCCGT
>Ga0154404_1104_pt1 | contig 10451 bp, 6 predicted proteins | sample RifGroB2_FD_115908 | JGI IMG/M metagenome (GOLD analysis project Ga0154404, IMG submission 115908) | Ignavibacteria bacterium GWB2_35_12 | reverse complement strand
GACAATTCATGCTGTTTCGCTCGAAAAAGACAGTACGGAATCCGAAGTTTCCAAGATGATTATAGAAGAGTTTACCTCGACGAGGTTACAGCCCTTCCTGAAATATATTTTCTTTGATGAAAATTCTTCTGCCATTCCAATCAGCTATAAAAAAATGTCTGCTGAAGAAAAAGCAAACTTCAAAAATGACGATAAAGCATTGTTTAATTTAAGCACGATTAATGTTTATTATCAGATTCTCAATATTCTCGGAAAGAGAATGCTTAAAAATCCAAATGCCGTATTGACATTAACCGGATGTAATTCTGATGCAGGAATTGAAAAAGGTAATACAGGTTTATCAACACGCCGTGCAGAAAGAGTGAAGAGCTTCCTCATCAGCGAATGGGGAATTGACCCGAGCAGGTTAATTGTCAAAGCCAGGAATCTTCCTGATTTGCCGTCTAATCCTACAGACCCTGACGGGGCTCAGGAAAATATGAGGGTAGAAATGGATGCCAATTATCCGGATATATTCGAGCCAATAACCGTATATGAGCTTGTAATCAAGACAAATCCTCCTGTCATTCGTTTTAAAACTAAAGTAAATGCCGAAATAGGTGTTGCCGGGTGGGAAATTGTAACCTCGCAAAGCGTCGGAGAACTAAAGATTTTCCAGGGGGAAGGGCCCGTTGAACCTAACGTTGACTGGGACATTGAAAAAGAGGAAGAATTTATTCCGAAATTTGATGAGGCTTTGAAATATAAACTCGAAATCACTGACAATGACAATAAACTGTGGGAATCTCCAACTCAGGAATTACCAATCGAACAGTTGACGAAAAAGAGAAAAATGGAGGACCTGACTCTAAGTGATAAAGAAATTTCAAGATTCAGTTTCATTTCGTTTCCGTTTAATTCTGCCGAATTGACAAAGGAACACAGACATATTATAAGCATTGCTAAAAGTGTACTGGAAAAGAACTCTAATGTTAAGATTGAAGGATATACCGACAGAATGGGTGATGTTGACTTGAATTTGTCATTATCTCAAAGAAGAGCGGAAAACATAGCACGTGCATTGGGTATTGACCCCAGGCAGGCAAAAGGACTTGGCGAGGTACTGATATATGACAACGATTTGCCCGAAGGCCGTTTCTTTAACAGAACAGTTAATATTGTTATAGAAACCCCGATATTGAGTAAGTAAGTAGTTTCTCCCTTTGGAAAAGGGAGATTTAAGAGGGATTTATTTTTGGTTAATTGTTCTTTTAATTAGTAATCCCCCGAACCCCCTTTAGTAAAGGGGGAAATTGAGTTTCTCCCTTTGGAAAAGGGAGATTTAAGAGGGATTTTAAATAAATTAATAACCATATTATGCTTAATTATAATACCAAATTAAAGCATTTTTCTCGGCTCCTTAGAACTAATATGACGGGAGAAGAGATAATTTTATGGTCAAAACTTAGAATGAAGCAAATTGGAGAAGCTCAATTTTACAGGCAAAGAACCATTGGGAATTACATTGTTGATTTTTATTGCCCTAAAGCAAAACTAATAATTGAATTGGATGGTGGTCAGCATTATACTGAAGAAGGAAAAGAAAAAGATATTGTCAGAGATGAATATTTTAAAAATTTAGGATTGAAAATATTACGGTTCCAAAATAAAGAAGTTAGAAGAAATTTAAGGAATGTGATTGAAGAAATTTATAATCATGTGGTTAATGTATCCGAAAACTAATAAAATGGAAGTAAAAGTTATTGGATTTATTGAATTAGTAATCCCCCGAACCCTTTAGTAAAGGGGGAAATTGAGTTTCTCCCTTTGGAAAAGGGAGATTTAAGAGGGATTTTTTCAATAAAAATATATCCAAATTATTAGGTTAATTGTTCTTTTTAATAGTAATACCGCAAGGGGAATTGTTAAAGGATTTATTGTATCTGTAATCCCCCTTGAATCCCCCTTTAGTAAAGGGGGAAAAAAAATATTTTTATTTCACTGTAACAAAATCGTTTTTTTTGTGTTTATACATATATATAATGAAATAAAACTGAATAAAACCATATAGAGGTTGTTATGAAAAAAGAATTTATGAAATGGCTCTTGCTTTCTATAGTACTTTGTGCATTTCTAAGTGATGCAACTGCAGCACAACCGACTGCTGTAATTAATTATATAGAAGCTGGCGGCTATCCGAATATAAAGGCATATTACACTTATGAGGATGCTTCAGGAAACCAGGTCAGGCCCCCTAATTATTCATGGATGCCGCAGGACATTATTATTAATGAAAATGGAAAAGTAAGAAATCATAACCCTGGTTCTCCATTCTGTCCTAATCCGATTGACAAAACCTTTTCTGCTATTTTAGTATTTGATGTTTCAAATACTATGCAGAAAGGAATGGATGGTTCAGGGAATCCTCCCCCTGGTGCTGCAAGATGGGAGCTTGCTGTTGAAGCCATGAAGGATTTTATTACAGCCCTTAACCCCAATTTAACGGAATGTGCCGTTATTCAATTCTCATCAAATGCAAAAATATTACATAGGTTTACAAATAATAAAGATAGTCTGTTTCAATCGCTGACTCCTGGGAATATAACATTAGGAATGGGAACAAATTATAATGCAGCATTCATTATTGACAGGTACAGAGATTCAACAAGTACTGCTTTATATATGGCTAAGTCTGCAAAGTATAAACCTGTTATCATCTTTTTAACTGATGGGAATCACGAAACCAAATGGGGTTCATTCGCCAATCCTCCTTACGGCGACGGAAGGTTTTTTATAGGTGATGTAATTAATCTTGCCAAGGAAAGAAATGTTCGTGTATTCTGTATTAAAATAGGAAATGACACCCTGTCGGGAATAAACCTTAGTTATATGAATGGCTTGGCTGGAATTGAAGGCAAATCGAGTGATAATCTTGAAATGGATGTAACCGACAGAGACAGATTAAGCGGGTATTATGACAAAGTGCTTCAGATTTGCGGGCAGGTGGGCTACCCTGCACCATGCTGGGTAGAATGGAAAAGCGATTGTTTTAGCGGCGTCAGAGACTTACAGCTCAATTTCCCTAATCACGGGAACCTGACGGCAAGTACAACTTTTACTGTACCAGATAATATCCAGCCCGACCTTGAGATTAGTCCAAATCCTGTAACTTTTAGTAATGTTGATTACACAACTTATAAAGATGAACAGGTAAAGATAACAGCACGCAGAAATTTTGTCGAAATCTGGGGGCCTGCCGGCTTCAATTCATCTGATGCAAGATATAAAGTGCAGGACTGGGGAACCGCACCACCACCTCCATTTCCATATATATTGCCAAAAGATTCATCCAGGTTTATAACTGTCCGTTATGACCCGACAGATTCATCCTATTCTTCGGCAACAATAGACCTGAATAGTTCCGCTTGTTTTGGTGATATAATAAATCTCAGCGGAATGATGGACCTGTTTTGTAAGGATGTGAACATGGGTGATTGCACCGTGAGCGACAGCGTGTCTGCAACAGTAACACAGCTTTTTTGTAACAGAGGTCCGACTCCGATTAACATTACCGGTTTGGATATTAACACCCGTGATTATAAGATGTTTGAGATCGTAAGTGTCGTACCGCCTATACCTTGTACACTCGATACGGGACAATGCCTTCAGGTTACTTTTAAATTCAAACCAACGAGCAGTGGCGGAAAGGCTGCCAGGATTAGCCTTTTAACCGAATCCGGTAATTATACAGCCAACATAATCGGAAATGGCATAGGCCAGCCGGGAATAACCGCAAATCCAATGATGTTTGAAAACACTGACTGCAAGATTCCGACAAGAGAAGATACCGTTTTTCTTAGAAACACAGGTCCCTTGCCTCTAACGATTGATGTTGCTAATTCAATATTAGTTGGGAAGGATTCAACAGAATTTGTTATTATTCAACCACCTGGAATACCTACGATAATATCTGCATCGAGTGATGCACCAGTTATTATTCGGTTTGAACCTAAATCTTGGGGAGCAAAGGAGTGTTCGCTTCGTGTTATAAGCAATGCAGGGAACGAACCTACTTATTATGTACGAATCACAGGATTTGCCGATAGCGTTAACTTTGCACCACCCGACACAACTATTGATTTGGGTGTTGTCTGCCTTGGCGATACTGTTGTTACAGATATACCATTAAGAAATGTCGGCACAAAAGATTTGCATATTGATGCTACAACAATACCATCATCTTTCAGGCTACAGGTTAGTTCATGGGATTTGAACGGCAATACAAATACGATAGTTAATACGAGCTATATACCTTACAAAGATGGTCCTGTTGATACGGTTTTAATATTGACTGAAGACTTGTGCAATATTCAGAAAACTGTAAGATTCATAGGTACTGTGCATGACCCGAAGGTAGATATATCAAGTGTTACTGTTACTTCAAATGTAGGTGTTGCAAAAATTGATACTATCAGAATAACGAATCCATCAACTTCTGTTGACTTATTTGTTTCGAGTATTACAACTTCTGATACTCAATTTCAATTTATAAAAGCTATTCCATCGCTTTCATACCCAATACCACCCGGTGGTTTTATGGATATAATAATAAGCTATTTACCGGATACGGCTGTTGTTTTGAATGCTGAACTTATACTTAAAGGAATGCCTTGTGATTCTGTAGTAGTTTCTTTAGTAGGAAATCCATCGCTTGCGATGGTTGATATCGTAATTGACGAGGACTATACAGGCATGGTCGGTGAACAAAAAGACATACTGGTGTATCTTAGGAATGCCAAAAAGTTTGCGGAATCGGGAACAACAACAATTGATTATGATGTAAGTTTCGATTCAGGTTTACTACAACAAGTAGTACCTGGGGACATTCCGGAATCAATTATTGGTATTGACAGGGTACTTCATCTAATAGGACGGCCCGTTAAAAATCATAATAATTTTCAGGTTATTGATACATTAAAACTGTTAGTAACCGATGGAAATGTAGATAGTACTATATTGAATATAAAATATGCAGTATCTAACAAGAAAAATGTTGTATTTAATGAGGATGACGGCATATTCCGCCTTATAGGAGCATCCGCTAAACTTTACACAAAATTTTACGAAAAATCCCCCGGCGAAGTATTTGAACTTGAAATCTGGCAGAAAGATGCTAAAAACCTGTCTCCATTCCATGGGAGTATAACAACAGAGGTGAGGTGCAATGCCACAGTACTTGAAGGAGTAGGTCATCCTAATGTGGTCGTAAATGATGAAAGGATTGTTACCCTTAGTGGCATTCCGATTATTAATACTTCGAGAGATACGATGCTGAAATCATTCAGCTTCCGTCCAATGCTCGGACCGGTTGATACAACATATATCAAACTTGAAAACAGCCGTTCGGACAGCGGAAAGATTAATTTTGAAACTGTTGACGGTATGTTAAAATTAAAAGTCTGTATTGATGCTGACGGTACAAAAAGGTTATTTGACCCGACCCGTGGTTCTGCAGGACTTGAAGCAGTGAATCCAAATCCGACAAGCGGAATAACAGAAATTAAATTTACACTTTCCGAACCCGGAATAACAAATATCTGGATAACAAATGTTTTTGGAGATAAAATACTGAATGTTGCTAATGATGATATGAAACCGGGGAGCAAAACGCTTTACTTCGATGCAAATGATTTACCCGACGGGGTGTATTTCGTTATGATGCAGACACCAACACAAATATTTAAAAGAAATTTTGCAATAATTAAATGAGTATTGTAATTATAAATTCGTTTTAAAGAGAAAGAAAAAATTTTTGTACAGAGGTTCTTATGAAAAGAAAAATACTTAGATGGCTAATTTTATCAGTGGTAATTTGTGCATTTCTAAATGATGCAATAACACAACCGACTGCTGTAATTAATTATATAGAAGCTGGCGGCTATCCGAATATAAAGGCATATTACACTTATGAGGATGCTTCAGGAAACCAGGTCAGGCCCCCTAATTATTCATGGATGCCGCAGGATATTATTATTAATGAAAATGGAAAAGTCAGGACCCATAACCCGGGTTCTCCTTCCTGTCCCCCTCCTGCACAAAAAGCTTTTTCGGCGATTTTGGTTTTTGATGTATCAAACTCAATGCAAAGCGGAATGGACGGCACTATTAATCCACCTGCCGGAGCTGCAAAATGGGAAGTAGCCTTCAGGGCTATGGACCATTTTATTCAAGCCCTTGACCCAACTTTAACCGAATGTGCTATTATTGAATTTGGTACATTATCCAGAATCAGACAACGGTTTACTAATGATAAAGATAGTTTGCTCAAAATAGTAAGCGAGATACCAAACTTTTTAATTAAAACAAATTATAACACTGCTTTTCTAAGAAATATTGTGACAGATACAAGTGGTAATCCGGTTCCCGACTCAACAAATTCAGCTCTTTATTTAGCTAAATTTGCCAAATATAAACCTGTAATAATATTTTTAACCGATGGTAAACATAATCCACCGCTTTCCGGTGATCCTGGTCCATTCAAAGTTGGAGATGCCTATAATTTAGCTAAACAAAGAAATTGTTATGTTTTTGTTGTCAAAATTGGGAATGAAGCTTTGGATGGCACAAGTACAGCAAATTTAAATATGATGGCAGGTGTGGAAGGCAATGTTGGCGATAACCTTGCAATGGATGTTACTGACCCTGATGCTTTGGTCGGATTCTATGACAAAGTGCTTCAGATATGCGGACAAGTGGGCTACCCTGCACCATGCTATGTAGAGTGGAAAAGCGAATGTGACCCTGATGGTCCCAGGAGCTTAGACCTTACTTTCCAGAAGGCAGGTGACCCGGCATTGACAGCAAGCTCTTCGTTCACCGTTAATAACAATTTGAAACCGATTCTTATATTTGCACCGAATAGAATTGATTTTAAAAATATTGCCCCCCCAACATACAGGGATTTTTCTGTAAAGGTGACTGCAAAGAATAATTACGTTGATTTCATTAAACCCGGCTTTATATCAACCGACCCGCGTTATACTGTCATTGACTGGGGAGGAACGGGACCAATATTCACTTTAGATAAAGAGGCTTCGAGGACATTCACTATCAGGTATACCCCGACAGATTCATTGTGTTCATCAGCTACAATTCAATTTTCAGTACCGGGTGCAAGCAGTTCATGCAGTGGAAATTTGCCTGTTACGGGCCAGTTTGACCAGTTCGTCCGGAATGTAAACATGGGTGATGCTACCGTTAACACAGATTTAGATGTATCAGTTTCGGAAGTATTTTGCAACAGAAGTTGTACTTCGGTCACAGTAACAGGATTGAACATTGCAACAGGTGATGCAAGTTCGTTTTCTACTCCCGGAATAACATTGCCTAAGCAACTGGATCCGGGACAATGCATTACAATTTTATTCCGTTTCAGCCCGAAAAGCCAGGGAGGGAAAAGTTCAAAAATTAATCTCGTTATCAGAACAGTTACCGGTAATACTACACTAATATCAAACATAACCGGAAATGGTATAGGTTTACCCGGTATAACATCACCTAACCCAGTAGTATTCGAAAATACGGATTGTAAAACAACTTTCAGGGACACAATTATTCAACTTAAAAATACGGGACCTATACCCTTGAATATTACTCCCGGAAGCAGCGGACTTACGGGACCAAATGCAAATGAATTTACTTATTCACCTGATCCATTACCTGCTATTATACCTGCACTTGATAGTGTTGAAATAACAATACGATTTCAACCGAGATTGAACGACGGAACATTAAAAGTATGTTCATTGCATGTCCTAAGCGATGCAGATGGTAACGAAGACTACTATATCAGGATAGAAGGATTTGCCGACAGCGTGAATTATGTGCCGAACAGTTATACAGTTGATTTGGGAACCGTGTGCCTTGGTACAACGAAGGATACTGTAGTTAATTTAGATAACGTGGGAACAAAAGCATTACATATTATACCATCGGTGATTCCATCTTCATTCACCTTAAATTCTACTTTCTGGGATTTGAACGGTGGGGCTAATGCAAATGTAGATGTTAGTTTTACTCCATATAAAGATGGCCCAATTGATACTGTGCTGATATTTACTGAAGACCTGTGTAATACACTGAAAACCGTTAGATTCATCGGTACAGTGCATGACCCGAAAGTAGATATTACAAGTGTTACAGTAACATCCAATGTGGGAGTTCCGAAGGATACAACAATCAGAATTACTAATACTTCAACATCTGTTGGCTTGAGTGTAACTCTTCCTGTAACGTTCCAGGATACACAATTTACATATGTCGGTTCGAATCCGGGGCTTCCTTATACAATACCACCCGGCGGATTTTTGGATATTACGATAAGATATACTCCAACAGCTGCAGTAGTATTAAACACAAACCTTGTTTTGACAGGCATGCCCTGCCATGATGTATTGATTCCTTTGGTAGGTAATCCATCACTTGCAATGACTGAGATTTGGATTGACGAGTACACAGGTTGGATTGGTCAAACTAAAGACTTCGATATAGTTTTACGGAATTCAAATAAATTTGCAGAATCCCTAACAGATTCCATTGATGTTGATATAAGATTCGATGCAAGTTTATTAAAGCAAAATACACCAGATTGGAATGAGTTTAGGAATGGGAATGACATGGTCGTTCAACTCAGGCATATTCTTGTTCAAAGAGATAATGCCCAACAAAAAATTTATACATTGAAACTATTAGTAACAGATGGAAATGTAACGAGCACACCATTAACTATTTCAGGAGCAAGGTCGGATAAGGACAATGTGGCGTTCAATTATGACCACGGATTATTCAGCCTTATTGGAGCATCAGCAACTTTGCAGACAAAGGACTATGAAATTTATCCCGGACAGGAATTTGACCTTGGTATATGGCAGTCTGATGCACAGGGTTTATCTCCTTTCCATGAGAGCATTACAACTACTCTAAGATGCAATGCAACTGTACTCGAAAGCGCAGGGCCATATCCCGATTCGACTGATATAAATACCGGTGAAAGATTCGTTACTCTGAGGGATATTCCGATTAATAATACAACAAATGAAGTGTTATTAAAAACATTCAAATTCAGGGCAATGCTCGGGAATACCGATACAACTTATCTCATACTTGAGAACAGCCATTCGGTAAAGGGAATGATAAAATTTGATACTGTAGTATGCAAACTGACTTTGAAAGGAATATGCATTGATGCTGATGGCACAAAGAGATTGTTTGAGCCGAGACCGGGAGCAATCCTACAGGCTGTAAATCCAAATCCGACAAATGGAGTAACAGAGATTAATTTTACACTATCCGAACCGGGTATAACAAATATCTGGATATCGAATGTACTCGGAGATAAGATTCTGACAGTTGCAAATGACGATATGAAGCCGGGAAGCAAGTCACTATACTTTGATGCTAACGATTTGTCGGATGGAGTTTATTTCGTTATTATGCAGACACCGACACAATTATTCAGGAAGAGGTTTATTATAATAAAGTAAAGAAATTATAAGCAAATAATTGTTAATTTTGCATTAGCAATGATGAGCAGCCCCATCATTCACATATAGTGAAAAATGGGGCTTCATTTTATTAATTACGAATTACGAATGAAATTTATACTGCTATTCTGAAATTTGTTTCTCCCTTTATTAAAGGGAGATTAAGAGGGATTATATTGTTAAAATATATCCAAAGTTCATTGAAAGATTTTGTTAGATTTGAATAATCCCCCTTTGTCCCCCTTTAGGAAAGGGGGAAATTAGTAATTTAATAATAAATTTCTTTATCAAATTATAAAATGACCGATAAACATATAGAGAAGTGGGATACATTAGAAAAAAGAAAAGTTGATAATTTCAAGATATTCGACCTGTCATGGATAAGACGCAGGCATCCCGATACCGGTAAAGAAGGAGAATTTGTCGTACTGAATTCTCCAAGATGGGTGAATATAATTCCGATAACTAAAGATAAGAAGGTAGTATTAATAGAACAGTACAGACAAGGCACAGATGAAATTACACTCGAAGTGCCGGGAGGATTAGTAGAACCTGATGAGGAACCCTGCGTAGCGGGAGAGAGGGAATGCAGGGAAGAAACAGGATATGAAGGAAACGGAAACGCTGTTTTGCTTGGAGAAAATCTTCCGAATCCTGCATTTTTGAATAATAAGTGTTTTTCTTATGTTTGGTTCGACTGCGAATTGAAATTTGAACAGAAACTTGACAGGCATGAAGATATAAGGGTGATTGAAGTACCAATAAATGAGATTAGGACTATGATTTTAGACGGAAGAATCAGGCATTCCCTGGTTCTGACAGCGTTCTTTTTTTATTCGATGAAGTATGGGTTGTAAACAACCCCCTGAATCCCCCTTTATTAAGTGGGAAAGAGGGTTTCTCCCTTTATTAAAGGGAGATAAAAGAGGG
>Ga0154404_1035_pt1 | contig 10977 bp, 6 predicted proteins | sample RifGroB2_FD_115908 | JGI IMG/M metagenome (GOLD analysis project Ga0154404, IMG submission 115908) | Ignavibacteria bacterium GWB2_35_12 | reverse complement strand
ACAATTATAAAAATTGGAAACGGCGTTTGCGGAACTTCGGCGCAAAAAAGAGAAACTATAATTATTGAAAATGTGCACGACTTCCCAGGTCACATTGCATGCGACGGCGGATCAAATTCCGAAATTGTTGTCCCAATAATTTCGGATGATAAATTAATTGGCGTTTTGGATTTAGACAGCTATGAGTTTTCTGCTTTTGGAGAAAATGATAAAATTAATTTAGAGAAAATGTGTAAGCTATTGGTGGAGAAATTACCTTTGGGAGACTATTCTATTTCTTAAATTCCAAATTTCAGAAAACAAATCACAAATAAAATTCAATAAGGAAATTACAATGAATAAAATTTATGATTTGGAAGAAAGAACTTATTCGTTTGCCAAAGATGTTTATTTGATTTGCAAAAAAATAAAAACACAATACATTTCTTTTGAATATATTAATCAAGTTATACGTTCATCGGCATCAATTGGTGCAAATTATATAGAAGCGAACGAATCTTTAGGAAAGAAAGATTTTACATATAGAATAAAAATTTGTCGAAAAGAAGCAAAAGAAACAGCTTACTGGTTGAGACTGCTTTATGAATCAAATGAAAATAAGCTTGAAAAGTTGAAAGAATTATTTGATGAAGCAGTAGAATTGAAAAAGATTTTTTCTTCAATTGCAGAAAAATCGAAGTAATTTTTGATTTGATTTTGGGGATTTGTTTGTAATTTGTTTTTTGTTATTTGGAGTTTTAACCCGTTACTTAAAGTTGGATAAATTTTATGAGTTTCCTTGTCACCGCAAGAAAATGGCGTCCTACAATTTTTGACGAAGTTGTCGGACAATCGCATATAACACAAACGTTAAAGAACGCGATTACAAATAACAGAATTGCGCACTCATATATTTTTGCCGGACCGCGCGGAGTTGGTAAAACAACAACGGCAAGAATACTCGCAAAAAGTTTAAACTGCATGAATCCTAAAGACGCAGAGCCATGCGGCGTTTGCGACATGTGCAAACTTTTTAATAATCAGCAATCGCTTGATGTTATTGAAATAGACGGCGCGTCCAACAGAAGAATTGAAGAAATAAGAACGCTTCGCGAATCCGTAAAATACGCTCCCACAAAAGGCGAATACAAAGTTTATATAATTGACGAAGTTCACATGCTTACAACGGAATCTTTCAATGCGCTGTTAAAAACATTGGAGGAGCCACCCGAACATACAATTTTTATTTTCGCTACAACCGATATTCACAAAGTTCCGCTTACAATAATTTCGCGCTGTCAAAGATTTGATTTCAGAAGAATTGAACTCGGTGAAATTAAAACTCTTCTTAAAAAAATTGCCGATGCTGAGGATATAAAAATTGACGATCAGTCTTTAACATTAATAGCGAAAAAAGCCGACGGCGCTTTACGCGACGCGCAAAGTTTATTCGACCAAGTAATTTCTTTCTGCGGAAATAATGTTGAAGCGCACGTTATTACTAAAATGCTGAACTTAATTGACGAGGAAGTTTATTTTGTAATTTCTGATGCGATCATTAATAAAAATTTCGCGGATGCGTTTGATGTTTCAAAAAAGATTTATGAAAACGGATGGAATTTTATAGATTTTGTTGACGGGTTGATTGAACATTTCAGAAACATTATGACAGTTCTTGTCAGCAAAGATTCAAAATTAATTGAATCCGCTGAAATCTTTAAAGAAAAATATAGAAATTATAACAGCACTTTTTCGGAAGGCGATATTTTAAGAATTTTATCGTTCTTAAATAAACTGCAGTACGAAATAAAAAACACGCGTAATCAAAGATTAACAATTGAAATTGCACTTACACATTTAATTGGTTTGGAACGCACTTCAACAATTTCGGAAATTATAACAAAAATTAATTCCGGCGCGGTTATAACTTCAGAACCCCAAGAAAAAAAAAAGCATAATCTAAATATTCCTTCGCCCGGGTCTTTTCAAAAAGAAGAGATAAAAAAAACAAACTTAGCTGAAAAAGAAAAACCAGTAAAAACTTCAGATGAGAGTACAACTGATAATGTTCATAGCTTATGGAAATTATTTGTAGAAAAAGTTCACGAAGAAAAATTTACTTTGGGATTACTGGCAAATGCAAAATTAGTTAATGTTTCTGAAGATAAAATATTTTTAAAATTAGAACATCCGGAAGATGAAGAGATTATTCAAAATCATTCCACTTATTTGTATCAAAAAACAAAAGAAATTTTTGGGAAAAAGTATGAATTTATTTTCGATAATCATTTAACAAATGCCCAAATGAATAATACTGATTCTCCGATTCTAAAATCATATACTTTGTCCGGGAAAAAACCTGTCGAAAACGAGCATCCGCTAATAAGATCAATAATTACAGAACTCGGCGGAAGAGAAGTTTGATATAATAAATATTTTTTTCAAACAACCCTAATATTTCCACAAGAATATCCGATTATATAGCACCATTAATTTAAAATTTATTCGAGGTTTATATGATCAAAAATATGGAGCTAACGATAATTATATTCTTATCAATTTTAGCAGTCCAAGTTTCAGCAAATTCAGTTACTTCAAATAATTATTTTTTCTCATCAATGGATGATTACTTAGTTTCAGCTGAAGTAATGCCTGAACCAGTCGGCGGAATAACAGCCATTTACAAGAATATTTCATATCCAAGCGCAGCAAAAGCCGCACACACACAAGGTAAAGTTTTCTTGATGGTTATGGTAAACGAAAACGGCAGCGTTGATGAAGTAAAAGTTATAAAAGGAATCGGCAACGGATGTGATGAAGCAGCAATGGACGGTGTTAAAAAAGCAAAATTTACTCCCGGAAAATCCAAAGGCGCTACTGTAAAAGTTAAACTTGCTTTAGCAATTGAGTTTAAACTGTAATATTTTTCAAATATATTTTAAAAAAGCAGAGTTTGTCTCTGCTTTTTTTTTAATAATTCGCAAATACTTTAAAAATAAAAACTCCTCGAACGCAAAGCATAAGAGGGTTTTGAATTTTAATCCTGGCAACTATCGGATTTTATCCCGATGAATATCGGGACTTCCATACACTATTAAATCTTAGGAAATAAAAAACCCTCGAACGCAAAGCATAAGAGGGTTTTTGAATTTTAATCCTGGCAACTACCTACTCTTCCATACACTTGCGCATACAGTACCATCGGCGTTTAAGGTCTTAACTACTCTGTTCGGAATGGGAAGAGGTGTTTCACCTTAGCTAAAGTCACCAGAAAAATCTTGTTCCCGCAAAAGCGGGAATTCTAATTCTGTTAATCAAAAAATTAAAGAAAGATTGAAAGTTAGTCTGTAAAAGTATTTTTTTATTAAAAATATATTGGTTAAGTCTCACGACTTATTAGTACTGCTCAGCTGAATACATCACTGTACTTACACCTGCAGCCTATCAACCTAGTAATCTCCTAGGAGTCTTTAGTGGGGCTAAGCCCCAGGGATACCTAATCTTGAAGTGGGCTTCGCACTTAGATGCTTTCAGCGCTTATCCCTTCCCAACATAGCTACCCAACGATGCCGCTGGCGCGACAATTGGTACACTAGAGGTTGGTTCACATCGGTCCTCTCGTACTAGAAGCGAATCTTCTCAAGTATCCTGCGCCCGCAGAGGATAGGGACCGAACTGTCTCACGACGTTCTGAACCCAGCTCACGTACCGCTTTAATTGGCGAACAGCCAAACCCTTGGGACCTTCTCCAGCCCCAGGATGCGATGAGCCGACATCGAGGTGCCAAACCTTCCCGTCGATATGAACTCTTGGGGAAGATCAGCCTGTTATCCCCGGCGTACCTTTTATCCTTTGAGCGACGGCCCTTCCACACAGTGCCGCCGGATCACTAAGACCTGCTTTCGCACCTGCTCGACCTGTATGTCTCGCAGTTAAGCTACCTTATGCCTTTGCGCTCTAAGCACGATTACCAACCGTGCTGAGGTAACCTTTGTAAGCCTCCGTTACGATTTAGGAGGCGACCGCCCCAGTCAAACTGCCCACCTAACACTGTCCCCGAGGATGCACTCCTCCGGGTTAGGATCCAATTGCAGCAAGGGTGGTATTTCACCGTTGGCTCTGCGGAACCCGCGAGTCCCGCTTCGAAGCCTCCCACCTATCCTACGCAAGCTGCAGCCAAACCCAATATTAAGCTGCAGTAAAGGTGCACGGGGTCTTTCCGTCCATGTGCGGGTAACCGGCGTCTTCACCGGTACCACAATTTCACCGAGCTCGTGGTTGAGACAGTGCCCAGATCGTTACACCATTCGTGCAGGTCGGAACTTACCCGACAAGGAATTTCGCTACCTTAGGACCGTTCAATATGTTACGTCTTTAAATTATCGTTTGATTATTTAAAGGGGCAGGGCATTTCTGCCTGCCTCTGTATGTCGCCATACAGTTCGGACTATATCATCACTGATTGATGTCAGTGTTTAGCGTGTAGTCTCTGAGGATTAGTGTAATGTGACAAAATTTCTTCGTCACTGTATCTGCGTTTGCCTCCGTCATTCATATCATATCTGATTATCAGTATTTCTTTTATACCATCAAGAGTTAAGTGTTTATTATCGAGCATTAATTCTGCAATTTCTTTGAATTTGGCGAAATCTCTTTTCTTTTTTGCAGAGCGAAACCGAAATTTGTTGAAAAAAGGAATTACGTTATTACGAATGGATTCTAGATTATTCACTTCGTAATACCAAATTCCGTCTTTTCGTTGTCTCATGGTTCCGCATTGGAGAGTTCGCTTGAATGCAGATAATATTACGGCATCTTTTTGAGATATATTGAAACACAGTGATATTTTCCAATGAGCTGAAAAGTCAGCTCTGGGACGGAAACTTACGTTAAAACTTCCTTCTCCGTCTGCAAAACCTGCTAGGTAGTAGCCGGTTGCGAGAGGGATTTTTTTCAGATTTAGCATTAATTCACTCCTTTCCTGCTGATTGTCCGCACCGCTTGCATTTTCACTATTGCCGTATTCAATCTCTTGTGAGATTTAGCAATGAGTAGCAGCGGATACACCGGATTTTCCAGCATATAGCTAAATTTATTATAGTAACTACAGTGTCCTTATTCTATAGTTACGGCCGCCGTTTACCGGGGCTTCAATTCAGGGCTTCTCCCGACGAATCGGGATGACTCCTCCTTTTAACCTTCCGGCACCGGGCAGGTGTCACACCCTATACATCCACTTCACGTGTTAGCAGAGTGCTGTGTTTTTGTTAAACAGTCGCCTGGGCCATTTCACTGCGGCTCCGGTTGCCCGGAGCACCCCTTCTCCCGAAGTTACGGGGTTAATTTGCCGAGTTCCTTAACCACGACTCACTCGCGCGCCTTAGTATATTCAACCCACCCACCTGTGTCGGTTTACGGTACGGTCACCTGAACAATTCCCACAGCTTTTCTCGGCAGGTGCTTCACTACACCGGTATAGCCATTAAACCGGTGCAACTACGCTCCTGCGTCCCTGTGGTTAACGTTTTTGGTGGTGCAGGAATGTTTTAATTTGCCTGCTTTCCATCGACTACGCTTCTCAGCCTCGCCTTAGGGGCCGACTAACCCTGAGATGACGAACAGAGCTCAAGGAAACCTTAGGTTTTCGGCGTCCAGAATTCTCATCTGAATTATCGTTACTTATGCCAACATTTGCTCTTCCGTACGCTCCAGCATGACTCACATCACACCTTCGATGCCTACGGAATGCTCCCCTACCACTTCTATTGCTAGAAATCCTAAACTTCGGTGAAATGCTTAGTCCCGAGTATTATCGGCGCTGTGTCGCTCGACCAGTGAGCTATTACGCACTCTTTGAATGAATGGCTGCTTCTAAGCCAACATCCTGGCTGTCTCAGCAACACAACCTCCTTTATCTGTTAGCATTTACTTGGGGACCTTAGTTGTAGGTCTGGGTTATTTCCCTCTCGGCAATGAAGCTTATCCCTCACCGCCTCACTCCTGCAGACCATGTAGCCGGAATTTGTAGTTTATCTGGGGTTGGTACCGCTGTAACGGCCCTAGCCCAATCAGAGCCCTACCTCCGGTACACTATTGCAAGGCTGTTCCTAAAAACATTTCGGGGAGTACGAGCTATAACTGAGTTTGATTGGCCTTTCACCCCTATCCACAGTTCATCCAAGCGGTTTTCAACCCACACTAGTTCGGACCTCCACGTAGTGTTACCTACGCTTCATCCTGACCATGGATAGATCACACAGTTTCGCGTCTGCCGCTACGTACTGATTCGCCCTATTCAGACTTGCTTTCGCTGCGGGTGCGGCTCATAGAGCCTTACCCTTGCACGTAACGAGCAACTCGTTGGCTCATTAAGCAAAAGGCACGAGGTCACTCATTATGATTCCGAAGAATCATATTTTGCTCCCACCGTTTGTAAGCATACGGTTTCAGGTTCTTTTCACTCCCTTCTGAAGGGTTCTTTTCACCTTTCCCTCACGGTACTGGTACACTATCGGTCACAGAGGAGTATTTAGCCTTAGACCGTGGTCGGCCCGGATTCCTGCAGAATTCCACTTGCTCCGCAGTACTCAGGATACCCCCCGCTTGCTTCTGAATTTCGTTTACAGGACTGTCACCTTCTATGGTTGAACTTTCCAGAACATTCTACTATTCATAAGCAAGGTTGTGGGAGGTCCTACAACCCCACGGTGCATGCACCGTGGTTTAGGCTGTTCCCATTTCGCTCGCCGCTACTCCGGGAATCTCGTTCGATTTCTTTTCCTCCGGGTACTGAGATGTTTCACTTCCCCGGGTTTGCCTCCTTTCGGATGATAGGATATTAATCCTATCGGGTTATCCCATTCGGAAATCCCCGGATCAAAGCTCATTTCCAGCTTCCCGGGGCTTATCGCAGGTAGTCGCGTCCTTCATCGCCTCTCTGTGCCAAGGCATCCACCGTATGCCCTTACTAACTTACCGAATTATTTTGGGTTGTTATACCATGCCCGTCACGAGTTTCTTCTTCATGACTCGGTATTACAACATAATATTTTTGTGGCTCTTCCCAGAAGCATTCTTAAATGATGCTTCTCACCTGAATTTTCAATGAACGCCTATTTAAAGGGACTTCAAAAATACGGTTTTTTGCGCTTTTGTACAAATATTATTTTCTGATTATTGAAAATATTTGGATTTATTTCTCAGTTAATAATAATTTGTTAAATAGGATAAATGTGAAATAGGGCATGGGGTCTAGGGATTGGGCTTTTTTACAAAAATGATTATTAATGAAATTAACATTTAAATAAATTATGACTCCATAGAAATATTTTTACAAAAAAAAATGATTTGCATTATATCAAATTATTTCATAATATAATATATAATTATTGGAGGAAATATGAGGTTTTCTTTACTTATCATTGTATTATCATTTTGCTTTGCATTAATCGTTCAGGCACAAAGCGATACTATCGTTATAACTTTAAAGGACAGCACTGTAAAAATTTCAGTTTCTCAAATACAGAAGATACAATTTGAAAACGATACTATTGTAGGTGTTCATAGTGAAGTTACAAATAATTATTCCATATAACAAATAAATAGATTATAAAATAATAATGTTTTGTTCCTAAAAGAATGGGTAAAGTATTTTTTTCTCTGGTTCTTTCAATTTTGTTATTGGCAATGCAATGGAAATTATTTTGTCAATATCATGATGATTATCCTTGCTCGAAGCAATATCATGTGGATAACTTTATGTTTGAGAGGTGCTTCCATATGGCTAATGGTCAAAGAGCAATTGGAGATTATGAAAATGCACTTATTAATTTTCAAAATCTTTTAGAAAGTGCAGAAAGAAATAACGATTTATACCGCATTGCACAAATAAAGCTACATATAAGTATGGTCTATCATGATAGATTTGATAGTGCATTTAATAAAAATTATTATAATGATTACTTATTATATGAAAATGATTCTTTAAAAATGTTAAATTATTTAAATTTATCAATAAAGAATGTAACTGAGGCAGTAAGTATTTTTGAAACAGTGTTAAGGAAGGGACTTGTTGAAAGCAGTTATATTAATTCAGTTATCATGTTAGATACATTAAGAAAATTAAGAATGCAATTTATTTCTGATAATATAAATCCCTCTATAATTCAAGTTTATGAAGAGAATATCAATAAAATAAAAAATATTAATGATAAGCTTCAGGCTATAACAATTGCAAATATGGAGTATAATTATAATGAATTAGAGTATATAAAAGCAAATAGGGTAAAAGATTCAGTCTGGCTAAATTTTACAAGATTTCTATATAAAAATGAATCAATTTGTGATATTAGTTACATTAACAATGAATATTTTAAAATTGATTCTTCAATAAAAAATTTAATACTAACAACAACAATAATTAAACAACAAAATGAAGCGGGGTATGATGAATATATTTTTGATGGGATAGAACCACAAAATGAACCAAATATGTATGCTCACCGAATTAATGAAATGATTGATAATATTCAAATAATAACAAAAAGAATAAGAAATTTTTCAGATATTTTAAAAGAATGTATAAAGTACAAAGAAAAAATAAATGTTGATGAAATATCAATTGTTGATAATTTTATTGGTTTCAAAGTGGGGATTAATCATTCATTTTATACTGGAACTGAATCACCAAAACAGGCACAACTTAATCCCAATATAATAACAGGTATATTTTTTGAAATTGGCATTACAGAGAATAACTATTTGTCCATTCAACCTGAAATCTTATTCACTCTTATAGGTGCAAAATGGCAATCAACTTATCTTAATGAATATATTTCTTATAGATCATCAATGAATTATTTAGATTTTGGTATGCTAATAAAATGGAAAGTCTTGAATCCTATTGAGATTTTTATTGGTCCTGGTATAAATTATTTAGCCGACATCAATGAATTATCATTTTTAAAAGGGTCAACCAATGATAATGAATATATAGCATATATTAATGATTTTCAAGATTTACCTAAGTGGGATTATGGTTTGACAATTGGAATTGATACTTATAAATTTAGTATTTTTTATCCAGTTTTTGTATCATTTGAAGTTAGATACATGATAAATTTTAATAATTTTAATCTTATAATACCAAATACAATTAATTATAAGTCTATGAATAATAATTATTTAGCTTTGAGTTTAAATGTATCCTTTAAGTTATGAAATATAATATTTGTAAAAAATGATTAATAACTTTTTTGAGGCAATATCATGAGAAAAAAAGTACACTTTCGTCATTCAATGATATGGTTTTTTATAGCACATATAATTATTCTTTGTAGTTGTAGAGAAGATGGAAACCCTTTTCCAACATCTCCAAATCAAACAATTATATCTCAACATACTAAGATAATTCTTTCTGATACTCTTCGTAAAAATCTAATTTCACGAGACTCAATTTTATATGTCTTTAAAAAAGGCGAAGAAATAATTGATAACCTTAGTATTAATGATATTATGGTCTCTGATTCAGGGGATGGATTTATTAGAAAAATAATTGGAATAGATTCATCAAATGGGATTAAATCTGTAATAACAGAACAGGCTGCTATAACAGATGCAATAGAGAAATGTAAAATTAATTATTCCTCACCTGTTATTAAGAAAATGATAAGAAATATATCATTAACTGAAGGGATCAGTTTAAAAGGATTTAATGATAAGAGTGTGGATAATCCTAGAACTTTAGAACAGGAACGACTTGAATTAACTTTTACGATTGATACTCTTAGAATACCATCAGCTAATGCAAATCCAGTATTAAAAATAAATGGGGAAGTAAAAGTAAATTTTGATATTGATTTAATCTTAGAAATAGATGGGAGTCAATTAAAAAAATTTAAAGGTGGTATTAGATGCTCGGTCGATCCCCAATTAAATTATAATGCGACAGGTAAATTGGATATTTTAAAATACAATATACTTCTAACAACAATCGAATTAAATCCAATTGTTATTTTTGTTCCATCACCAATTGGTATACCATTACCCGTAGTTTTCACTCCTAAAATTGAATTGTATCTTGGTGTTAATGGTAATTTATATGCAGGTTGGAAAGGCAAGATCGGACTAAGTTTTACGGGAGGGGTTGGTGTAAAATTTGAAAAAAATGGTGAAGCAGGTCCATATCTTGATATGCCCGAAGTAAATCCTATATTTGAACCAATATTACCAACAGCAGGAGTTGAGTTGAAACTGAATATTGAAAAAAGATTTTTATTTTTATTATATGGTATGATTGGCCCTTATTTTAATACAAGTACTTATGGTGAATTCAAAGTGGAACTTTTTTCATTACAAAATTTGACAGCAGTACCACAAGCATCTTTTTGTGTTGGAGTGCAAAGTGGGGGTGGAGCTGTATTAGAAATATTAGGGATAAAATTCCTTGATTTTAATAAACCGGATGCATTTTCTTGGAAATATACAATATGGAAAAGTCCTGTGATAGAAAAAATAATACCTAATCATGCTTCTATTGGTGATAATATTAAAATCACAGGAAATAGCTTTGGTTTAGGAGGCTCTTTGCGAGGAAAGAGTTTTGTAAGTTTAAATAATCAGGAAATAAAAGAATACAACAATTGGAATAATAATGAAATTATTGTAAGAGTTCCTGATGGAGCAACTTCTGGGAAAGTAGTTGTGCATGCTTGCCCTGCAATTGCCGTAATACAAATTCCTATACCGATTCCAAGTAATGAGTTAGATTTTTTTGTTATAAGTTCAGATAGCTGTATACTAACATTAGACGTATCACCAACAAGTGTACCTAAGCAATTACCTGGGACACCTGTTAATTTCACATTAACTGTAAGAGACCAAAGTGGGAACACAGTAAGTAATGCTATAGTAGGCATAGAAGATGATTGTAAAAATTTCTCAACACAATGTACAACCGGAACTGACGGAACAGCCCCGTATCAATCTATAACTCCAGCT
>Ga0154404_1004_pt2 | contig 17911 bp, 10 predicted proteins | sample RifGroB2_FD_115908 | JGI IMG/M metagenome (GOLD analysis project Ga0154404, IMG submission 115908) | Ignavibacteria bacterium GWB2_35_12 | reverse complement strand
CAATTATGTCATGCTGAATTTAGTTCAGCATCCATAATTGATACTATGCTATGGATTCCGAATCAAGTTCGGAATGACATTTTATTTAAAGTTTTCATAATTTTAATTTCCCTTCTGATTTTATCTGCTATACAATTATCTGCACAGGAGAGCAATACAAAGCCTCTTGAATTGCCGAATTTCATTATCGAAGGCAAGGAGCAGTTGAATATTCGTTCAGGTATAAAACAGTTTCCCGATAAACCATCTTTGCTTTCAAAAAACGAACTTGATTCGATCAATTCATTAGAGAAAAGGCAGTCATTACTTCTGCCTCCTGAGCCATTGCCTGACAGGATAATGCATTCAGTATATAAGAAGGGATATTTCACTGCCGACTTCGGAAGATTCACGACAGCAAGTGCAGAAGGCGGTTATGAATTTCGGGCAGGTGAATATGATATTTTCGGTAATGCAGGTTTCGATTACAGTTCGGGACATATTATCAATGCAGGATACGACAAAGCTTTCATCAATTTGAATGCAGATTACATTGCAGATGAAAAATACTGGATATTCGGCGGGAGCAAGACACGAACAAACCTGTTTTTCAAAAACATGGATTACAAATTTTATTCCGTTCAAAATCCTGAACAGCGGAATACAATCAACCTGGATATGAAATTAGAGACCGACGGTAACTATGAAGGCTTTGCTTTCAATACAGGTTCTGGTTTCCGAATGTTACAGGTGAAACAGGATTCTTCAAAAGCATTCGATAATGCAATAAGCGGGTATATTTCAATAAAGAATCTTACGAGTGATTACGAGCTTGGAGGTAATTTAATCGTTGACCTGCACTCAACCAGGGGCAATGGCACTCACTTCATGCAGGCTGATTTATTCGGAACATATATTCACGAAAATTTCTCTATCAAAGCAAAAGCGGGTTTGCAGAGTGTTTATACATCGACAGAAATTGCAAGACTCGGCTTGCTTGCGGCAGGCGATATGGAATTTCGTTTGAGCGAACTATTCACAATCAGGGCAAATGCTTTAATCGGTATGGAAAATAATTCTCTACGCGAAATTATTAACGAAAATCCTTATGCTGATAATAATGTGATTGTTGATTATGCTTATTATCTTCCGTCATTAAGAGGAAGTTTTGTAATTCATCCGAATGAAGTATTCACTGCAGAATTAGGAGTTGAGTTTGCAATGGTACAAAGAAGACCTATATACTTTGATACAAGCGGTGGGGCGGCATTTGCAATCAATTACACAGATATAACACAACTTGAAGCATTTGCCGAATTGAATTATTATATCAGCACTATGGATGAGGTTTCGGCTGATATTGTATTAGACAAATCGGAAATAGAGGGTGGAAAAACAGTGCCATACAGCATACCGCTCAAATTCGCACTCGATTATAAGCGTAAGTGGTTGAAAAACTTTGGCACACAAATTGGTATTTTTTATATTAGTGAAAGATTTACTGATTTGCAAAATCAGAATAAGTTAAATTCGTATGTAGATTTAAGGTTAAAAGCAGATTATTCGGTATCTGAAATGCTGAATATATTTGTAAGGCTCGAAAATTTAATGAATAATGATATAAGAATTTGGAATGGGTATAAGGAACGCGGGCTATATATAACAGGTGGTGTTTTACTCAAATTTTAAAAGGTTAATATGCCTGAATTAGAAGAAAACAATCTCCGTGAGGAAGAGAAGGCGGGATTCCAGCCGGGAACGCCTGATGACGATTCATTCCTTTTGGATGATAAGGAAGAATATCCCGGTGAACTGCCCGAAATTCCTGCTGCTTCCAAAGGTGAAGCAGAAGAAATCTCTTCGGTTGACGATTCCAATATTAGCGGTATAAAAGTTACCGAAGCCGAGCAAATCGAAGTTCCTAAAGAAGGCTCTATCTGGGAACAATTCGATGGTAAAAAACCGGAAGGAGAAACAGAATCCGGCATTGCTCCTGCAGCAGATGAAACTCCTGCAGAATCCTATATTGAACCCGAAGAAGCCGGGGAACCTTTACCTCCACATGTGCCATTGGAACTTGACAAAGAGGAAGAGCCTGTTTCATTAGATAAACTTAGTGCTGAAGCTGATGAATCGGTTGCACCACCGCCACCTGCAGGACTTTTGGAAGAAGAAGAAATGCCTCCAAAAACCGAAGAGAAGATTGAAGAATCGGAACAAGCGCCGCAAGAACCGGTAAAGTTAGATGACGACTTAGCCGCATTGATTCATGAAGACTTGCAGAAAGCTAAGAAGAGAGCAGAAAAAGTTGAAGAGCCGAAAGTTGCGGAACAACCTGCTGTTCAGCCGACAGATGAAGAATTACAGGCAAAACTCGACCAGTTTAAGCCTGTCGAGGAAAAAGGCGAGACAGAGATGATTGACCTCATGCAGGTCGGTGCAGGAGAACCTGCTATTTCGGAAATCGAAGATGCAAAGCCAATTGATGAGGTAACCGGGGAAGCTCCAAAAGAAGAACCTGTTGAGGAGAAAAAAGAAAAGAAGAAAATTATTATCCCCTGGAAACGTGTCAGTATTGCAGCAGCAGCAGTTCTTCTTCTTGCGGTAATCGGTTTCGGCGGCTATTATTTTCTATGGGATAAAATTTTTCCGCCTAAGGAAAAGGAATCAGCTATTGCTCAGGTGAAACAAAAACCAAAAGAAATAAAAAAAGCAGAAACTCCGAAAGTTGTTCCAAAAGTTGATACTGCGGTTACTAAGCCTGAGGCCAAGGAAATAAAAAAAGAACCTGATGTTGCTGTTACTGCTATTGACATTGCTCCTAAGGATATAAAGAAGCCTAAACCTTTTATCGAAAAACCGAAACCGATTATTGTAGAAAAGCCAAAACCTGTGGTTATTGAAAAACCGAAACCCGTTGTAGTAGATAAGCAAAAGCCTGTCGAGAAGCCTGTGGTTGCGACTATTGAAAAAAAGGTTGACAAGATTGAACCTTTAGTCAAACCTCCGGTTTCGGAGAAAAAAAGTGTTTTCGCTGTTCAGGTTTACACTACTCCGTCGAAAGACGATGCCGAGGATTGGATGAAAATTCTCAAGAGAAAAAATATTAACGGCTTTATTTCGACACAGAAAATGAGAGACAAGATTTGGTACAGGGTCAGATTCGGATTTTATAACACGAGGGAGGAAGCCCGTGCCGCAGCGGAAAAACTGGGTTTTGACCAGGTATGGATTGACCAGATAAGGTAAATTGGGAGAATAATAATGTACGTTCCGTTGAGAGACGATAGCGGACCGATAAATCTAAAATTACCATGGAATAAGAACACGGCAAGAGGCTTTGCTATCGCTGTGGCTCTTACTGCATTGATTCTGCTTCTCATACCTGTATTCAAGCTGGATACTCTTTACATCACAAGATATGAAATCAATAAAGTACCGATTGAGTTCCTGAATTTCGGCGATGGCGACGGCACCGGTGTCAGCAAAGGCAACCTGGCAGAAGAAGGAATGAAGCATAAGGGAAAAAATCCCGAGACTGATTTGCACGATGCCGAAATTGCAGCAAAGGCGAACACACCGAAGGTGATTTTACCGAGAGATGCCGAAAACGCAACCGACTTTGTTACCGTCAAGGAGCTTGGTTCCAAGGAGAAAGGCAACACTAATTCCAAGGCAACAGGCTCTCAAAACACAGGCTCAAGCGATGGTGATGATTTGAGTACGGGATTGGGCGATAAAGGATTCGGAGCAGGCTCGGGCATGGGACTTGGCGATATTGAATGGGGCGGCGGCGGAAACAGAATCGTGCTTCATAAGAAAATTCCAAAGTACCCGCCGGGAGTAAACACAGGAGCAAAAATCCGTATTATGTTTACCGTTAATCCAGATGGCACTGTGATGAAAATGGTGCCATTGCAGAAAGGCGACCCGATTCTTGAAAAAGCCGCAATGGATGCTTTACGTCAATGGCGTTTCAATCCATTGAATTCGAGTATTGAAATGACAGGCATAATAACTTTCACTTTCAAGGTAAGCTGAGAAATGATTGCTATTGTTTTATCATATCTTGCGGGAATGCCTACTGTGGTAGCAGTTGGAATTTTTATAGTTGTCGTGATTATAATCTTTGCCTTAATCAAAAAATTCGTCAAATTCGCAATTCTACTTGCAGTTCTCACAATCCTCATTTTAATCATACTGAAACTTCTGAACACGATGTAAAAATCAATTACGAATTACGAATTATGAATTACGAATGATGGATATATATATTAATAGGAAATTGGAGATAGGAAGAATGTCATTCAGCTCTTGATTTAGAATCCATTCGATATGTCACCCTGAGCTTGTCGAAGGGTCTCTTTTATTCACGCAAAGTTCGCAAAGAAGCCGCGAAGTTCACAAAGTAAAATTGTCGGAACTGTGATTTGTATGATTTATTTGGTTTTAATGATTTGAATTGGTTGCCCCCTTTTTCAAAGAGCCTGTCCCGAACTTGTTTCGGGAGGGTTCGGGGGTTTCCTTAGCCAAAACTCCTTACTCTGCCTTCACAACATCACCCTTACGCTAAATTGTTATATCATTTCCTAAATGAAATGTCACATTGAGCTTTTCACTTTGTTCAAGATAAACTCCGTCGAAAAGTGCAATAACAATTTTCCAATCAGTCTTCGACTTCGCTGTTAATGACACATTTCCAGAAATCTTGATATATTATGAATAGCCACGACTTTTAAGTCGTGGGATGGTTACTCACCACAATTCGGGATTTATCCCCTTAATATTAGTGACTAAAGTCAGAATCGGGTGGAAATAAACCTCCACTATCTGAAGATAGTGGCTATTCAAATAAAGAACGATTTTAATTTGTCATATTTTTGTTTTACCATCGCATCGGCGGTGGTCATGGACTCAGACTGACAATTTATGACATTATAATATGGAAATTATATTATGTTTGTTAGAATAGCACCAACCTTCAGGTTGGTGAATTTTACAGAGTACGGAGCAAATTCTCTGCTTCGGCATAATCAGGTTTCAATCTGACTGCCCACTCGAGCATCTTTTTTGCATCTTCTTTTATATCAGCGGCAAGTAAACAGCGTCCTGCACCGTAGCATGCATATGGATTACTGTTGTTCACCTTTAATGCCTGCGTGTAAAGGTTAAGTGAATTTTCAATTTCGCCAAATTCAAAGAAACCTTCGGCGGTATCGCACAGTAGGTCATCCAAAGAAACATTCAATGTTGTTTTGAATTTCGCTTCTTTCCATTTATTCATCAGTTCGGTGAGCTGTTCGAGCATCTCAGTCCAGTTCTTTTTCATGCCGAATAATTTTGCACGGAGATAGATGCTATCGGGATGTCCTGCATATATGGCTTCAGCACTTGCAAGATACGCTTCAGACTGTTCCAAATTACCCCCGATAATTTCAATCATCGAGAGTTTATGCAATACGTGTAGTTTGAATTTCTCAGGCTTCAAGCCTTCTTCGAGTGCTTGATTATATAATTGTTTTGCATTGTAATAATTCCCCGAATCAAACTGTTCATCGGCTTCCCCAAGAATTACAAAAGCGTCCCGTTTATCTTTTAATTTATTTTCTGCTGTTTGAGCCATTCTTTTCCCATAAAGATAATCGAGGCGTGAGAAGATTTTCAATGTTGAGCGTTTCCATGTCCATTGACTTCTCGCACGGTAGCTTCCTTTCAGTCCCTTATCGAAAATCATTGTAGGATTGCCGTAAACATCTTTAAGAATCTCGATAAGTTTTTCTGCATCGGGTTCAAGAACGAATGCCTCACCTGTTAGTTCGAGGTTGCCGATTTTATTGCCTATAGTTCTGGGCTGAGAAGTTATCAGCCACCCTACTTTTTCATCAACAAAGTCGTCAGTCGAACCGCCATCTGTAACTATGACAGGCAAGCCGCAAGCCATTGCTTCGAGTGTCGGGAGAGAAAATCCTTCACCTCTGTAGGAACAGACAAATACATCGCAAGACCTGTAAAGATTTGCGATTTGTTCTTCAGTCATGTATTCATCATAATATATGATTTCAGGCGAACCGGGCACCTGACGCAGTTTTTCTATGTGGTCCTTGGCTGTCTGCCCCTTATAAAACGATTCGCCACCCATATCCTTGATTAACAAAGTAACATCATCGTCAGAATTGAAGGCTTTGGTGTAAGCATGAAGAAGGACATCAATTCCTTTTCTGAAAATTGTTCCGCCAATATAAAGGAATTTCAATTTCTTTTTCGTAGGGATTTGATACTTATCCCCCGATGGCTTGAACAGCTCAGGGTCAATGCCATTTGGTATAACCTGAACTTTATCGAAATCAATACCTGAATTGATGAAGCTCTGCCGCGAATATGTGGAAGGAGTCCAAAGCTCGTCAGCCTGTTTGAATAGTTCGGCAAAATCTTTTCTCAGGGTTGTGTACTCCCAAGGCTGCATTATTATCCATTTTGCGCCCCTTGGAGCTTCGAAACTGGGGGGCCATTGATGACGCACCCACACGTATGGCAGACGGCCAACATCCTTGTTAACCTCCTTTTTATATCTTATATCATTCTCTTTTAGTTTTTCATACTTCGGATTTCCACCCGGATGAAATCTGTCATTTTCATAAGGTACAATCGTTACTTCTGCAATACCTGTATCAATGATGTTTGCACACTGCTCGCGGTTGATTAATGCAAGAGAATGATAAACAAATTGCGAACCTTCCCAGACAATATTTAATTGTGGATGTCCATTTATTTCCTGTAGAGACACATTGCCATGCGCCTCTACGTTGTCAATTTTTTCAACAATCGGTTGTTCTTCCTCATCTTCCAATTCAAAATTGAATCCCGAAAGATTTTCATCAATATTTCCGGGTGTTTTTTCAAATACCCTAACGATTTCAATTCCGTTTGCATTTTCGAAATATGATGGTAAGATATTTTTCTCATCAATTAATTTCAATCGAACTGTATCTTTATTATTGATGTAAAAACCAAAGAGCAGTTCATCAATATCGGTATTTTCATTAACATTGATTGTCACAGTCTTGTAATCAAATTTCTTTGTTATTTTATTTTCAATTTGCATGAACTCATCGGCAATCACCGAAGATGGTAGTTTGTGCATACATTCGATATTGCAAGGAATCCGCCAATAACAGTTGAGACAGCTTAGTCCATGGTTGCGAACAACGGCGAAACCTGCGGAAGGATTGCCGCTCAATGCCGGATTTGTCAACCCGAAAATGGCCATTGTCGGCTTTTTGAAATAGTTATGCCCTGCATGGTAGAACGCACTGTCAATCGTGAGAAACTTGTCGCAATGCTTAGCCAGAGCCATTTGCAGGCGGAATGGAATGTTCTTCCATGCACAGTCGTAAAGTTCGGGAATGTTCAATCCGGGGGATTCTTTCCCAAGCAGAAGAAACCGGAAATTCGGATTTCTGTTCAGAAGCTCTTTTACCACATCCTTAACAAAAGGATAACTTCTCTTCTGGTCTTTGTTCGTGAATAATTGAATGCCAATTAGAATTTTCCCGTCTTTAAATCCGGATATTTCATTTTTTGCCCAATCGGATTCCTGTTCGGTGATTGTGTAAATAATATCCTGCTTCGTGAACCGCATTCCTGCTATGTTTCCGAAGATGTCCATGTAGGATATACCGTTATAATATTCGGGAAGTTTTGCAATAATGTTTGTGTAATCAACCACAACATCAGCCATTGATTCGATTGCGAGTTCTTCCTCGGAGCCAGACAGTATAATATCTTCAATATCATTATGATTAAGAAAGACATCGGCAACGACTTCATTCCCCGAAATATAAATTTTCAATTGAGGATATTTCTCCTTCAGTTCCGCTGTCAGAGCCGTAAGTGCGAAGGCATCGCCGATAGCAGGAGGGGATTTGATGAGCACTGTTTTTGCATCCCGATAATTGCGAGCGAGAAATTTCTTTGAAAAGCCGGTGAAATATTCTTTCTTCTCTTCTTTAGGCTTACTGCCTTTGAGTTGAGATTCGAGCATTGTCTTAAATTTTTCTTCGCTGATAGGTGCGAGAGTATTCCCCTGCATTTTTAAACCGTCTTCTGCATAGAATAATTCAGCATCAGGCCTGATATGCCGAGACCACTTGCTCATGAAACGCTCGCGGTTTCTTATTTCCTTGGGTGTATCGAGTTCGAGCATATCTTCGCCCTTTGCCTGTCTCAGCTTTTTGGTCCCCGATTCATAATGATACAGCACGGCTTCGGGATTGTAAATTATTTTCTTTCCTGATGTATTAACCTTCATGCAGAGGTCTGTGTCTTCCCAGCCGAAGATGTATTCTTCATCAAAACCCCCGATTTGTCTGAACAGTTCATTTCTAATAGCAAGGCATGCACCTGTTACAAACTGCATTTCCCGTCTGCGGTTAACGAGCGGCAGTGATGGGTCTGCAGTCAGATATGCATGATAAGGCTCTTCAGGCCTGCCGGGACGAACACCGAAAATCATGCCTGCATGTTGGATTGTTCCGTTTTCATACAACAGTTTTGCTCCCTGAATTCCAACATCAGGATTAATATGAAATTCTTTAGCAATAGCATCTAACCAACCGGGGAAAGGATATGTGTCATTATTCAGGAAGACAAGATATTTCCCTTTTGCTATTTCTGCTCCCTGATTGTTTACATAAGCATAATTTTCGTTATTCTTGTTTTCTATGATTAATAATTGTAGAGACGCATTGCCATGCTTCTCTACATTCTGCAGATTGTGCAGAAATTCTGACGTGCCATCTGTTGATGCATTATCAATAACAATTATTTCGATATTGAATAAACCCTTTGTCTTCCTGATTCCATCGAGGCATTTCTTTGTGTAATCGAGATTATTATGTACAGGGATAATAATTGAAAATGTGATTTTTTCATCTAATGCAGTGAATTTATTTTCTGCCCTTTGTGGTATTTCTACCTTACTTTCCCGAACAAAATCTTCATCAACTTTTATAGGTATAATATTTTTGACAAAGCTAATGTTACCTTTATTACCGGTAGAAATTTGCCCTGTCCATTTGCTTCTGAACCTATGGTAATCCTTAGTTGATTTTAAGTCCAAATCATCTTTTATTTGCCCGGTATCATAAACCTTACTCTTGCCGCAAAATCTCACTTTGAATCCGCACTGAGCCATTCTCAGGCAGAAATCTGCATCCGCAAAATATCTTTCAAATCCTTCATCCAATACACCAATATTTACAACTGCCGTTTTCCTGATTAGCATACAAGATAATGGAAGAGCTTGAACATCTTTTGATTTTTCAGCCTCAGGAAATGTTTTGATATTAGTTCCATCATAAGGGTATGACACTTCAATTTCTGTTGGCTTTGTTTTAAGTTCCATCCATCCGGATTTGATTACATCTTTTTTTTCATCAAGTATGATTGGAGCGACAATACCAATATTTACATCCGATTCTATTTCTTTCAGCAATTCATCGAACCACCCCTCACTCATTCGTAGAGAGGGATTAACTAAACAAACAAAGCAGGAGTTATTTGTAATTATACCCTGGCTCGACGATATGATACTATTGTTTATCATCGGGTCATTAAGTAATAGGACATCATCTGTTTTGACAAGAAGCCTCGGCAAGCCAGTATCGACAACATTTTGAGGAATATTTCCCGAAATTATGATATTAAAATTAATATTTGTTACTGTACTTCTGACTGACTTTATGCATTCAGCCAGAGATTCTATATCGGATGTATATGGAATGATAAAAGTAATAGACGGCATACTTTTTTCCTGCTTAGATAATAAAGAAATCATTTTTTTCTTTAACTCTTCAGCCTCACGGAAGTCTGCATTTCTCAAAAGCATGATTATCAGCCTGTGGATATATCGAATTTCATCGGGATTTTTTTCAAGCTCTTCTCTGCTCCGTAATTCCCATAGATTTGTAATGGTATTGTTTTCATCATCGTCATGCTCGATTTTGTCGAACCATTTCTCGTCAAGCAGAGCCTGATTAATTTTATCATAGTCATGTCTTGTTGGTGTCATTGATTCGTAATGATAAACAACGCTGTCTGCACAGTATCTGATTCTATACCCGTTAGTATAAACACGGAAGCAATAATCAACGTCTTCATATCCGTTTTTGAATTTTTCATCAAACAAACCAATATCATCGATGACTTTTCTTTTAATCAGGGCACAAGCCGCTGTAACGACTTTATAATCCCTCGAATTTCTTGCTGCCGGAGTGTATTTTAGGCTCTTCAACTTGTTAATGTGGTAAGGTGCAATGCCATTGCCTAACTTTCCGATTCTCACTCCGCAATGCTGGATTTTGTCTGTGCCGGGATATAGAAGCAATGAGCCGGCAATTCCGATTCTTTCATCTGTTTCAGCTTCTTTAACTAATGCATTTAGCCAGCCATTCGTTACTTCTATGTCGTTGTTTAACAGAACGGCATATTCGCTTTGGCTTTGGTTTATCCCCTGGTTACAGGCAACAGCAAAACCTTCATTTTTTATATTCTGAATATATGTGAAATTCTTATTGATTAAAGATTGTTCTTTTAAATATTCTGATGTGCCGTCGTTAGATGCATTATCAATTACAATTATTTCATAGTTAATGCCATGTGTATGATTGTAAATACTTTCAATGCATTTCTTCGTCAATTCAAGCTTATTGAAAGTGGGAATAATAATACTTACATTTTGATTTCCAATCAGAGTTGAACCGATATCTCTTCCTTCTTTTACAAGTATCAAATTGACTTCGTCTTCAAAGGACTTTATATTAATATTTCTGTGGTAAAGGATTTCCTCATTACCTGCGACAATGCCTTTTGTCTTGTTATATATTATTCTCAAAGTCCTCAGCATGTCTGCCCTGCGTGATGATGTCATCGAAGAACCGTCTGTTCTCCAGGTAAATTCACAGGTTGCTTTTTTAATGTGTGCAAACTCATAATAACTGCCAATTCTTATCCAAAGGTCCCAGTCTTCGTGTGTCGTCAGAGCTTCATCATACATCCCCGATTTTACCAGGCACTCTCTATTATGCATTACACATAGTATAGGGATGTAATTGCCGATAAGGAGCTTGGGATAATTAAAATCCTCAGAATATATGACTTTTCTTTCGGTTGTAACATATTCCCCATTCTGCAAGGTTTGGCTTGCCCTGAAAGCATCTGTATATGCGACTTTATAATTGCTGTTTTCGAGAAATCTAACCAGTGTTTCAAGGTGGCCGGGATAAAAGTAATCATCATCATCGAGATAGCAGAGATACTTGCCTTTTGAACACCTGATTCCCGTATTCCTAACAACAGACATACCGCTGTTTTTCCCTAGCTCCAGATATTTTATTCTCTTGTCATTAAATTCTTCGACAACATTTTTTACAGATTGTCCACCATCATTGATAACGATTACTTCAAAATCTTTATATGTCTGTTCCAGCACACTTTTTATGGCAGTCTTTAATCTTTCCGGGCGATTATAAGTGGGAATGATAACAGAAACCATCACAGTTCCCACTTCTTGTTGTTTCCAAATCATATACAGTTCGTGAAGAATGGGATTATGAGGATGTTTCTGCAATGCTTTTAGTAGCCTCTCCGAACTGCTATCAGGCATTTTTCTGATTTTTTCCTTCGCTTCAGAAATAGTTTTTTCATCATACAGTTCTTTGTGATGAATTATTATGTGGGCTTTGACTTCATCCAACTTTGAAAGTGTGGTTTCCACCATCGTGCCTGCACGGTTGCGATAAAGAAAAAGAGGCTTTTCGAGATGGAATGATTTGAATCCGTGTTTAGCTGCCGTTACCCAGAAATTCCAGTCATGGGCTCCGATAAACATTGCTGTAGAAAAACCACCTGTTACTACCCATACTTCTTTTCTGAACAAACTGCAATAGTCATGCACATTGTATTGCATCAGGTATTGAAGCTCCGATACACCTTTCTTATGGATATGATTTGTCTCGCCAAAATTTTGCTCGTCAACATAGACAATATCATATTCGGGATGTCTTTCGAGCATAGTAACTGTATCCTCAAGATAATCGGGAGCTATTTTATCATCGGCATCAAGCGGAAGAATGTATTTACCTTTTGATATTTTTATTCCTGCATTTCTTGCATCCGGCAAGCCGCCGTTTTCTTTTTCAATAAGTCTTATATTGAATTGCTTGTATTCTTGTATTAATTTATTCGCAATTTCATTTGTGTTGTCAGGACTGCCGTCATTTACAATGATACATTCCCAATTCCTGTAGTTCTGATTGACAACGCTTTCAACTGCTTCCCTGAGAAATTCTGCCTGTTTATAGCAGGGTATGACTACAGAAACAATTGGCTCAGATATTCTTTCATTCTCTCCTGATAATAATAATTCAACTTCCTGGTGACATGCATTTGGAGTAAAGTTTATGTACTTTTCAATATCAATTCTTTTTCCATTATCGAACTGAACAGCCAAATCATCAGCAGAATAGCTGAACTCCTCCGATGCCCGGTTAGTTGGATTTGTTGTCTGAACCTTGTTAACAGGAATACAGAATGTTAAAGACTTATCGTAGCATAATAATTCATTGAGTGAATCCCTGTAATAAGAGATATTCTGCCATAAATATTCTTCGAGTGTATTCGGATTATGAAAATCAATAACTGCCATCAGCTTGAAAATGTCTGCCACTCTGTACATAGAGCTGGACAATTCAAGCGGGTATCCAAAATCAAATTCTTCATTTGTCCAATTGAAACTCAGATAGCTTTTTTCAATTTGTGTAAATGTTGGGAATCTCTGTGATGCTCTGCGCGAGTAACAGTAATCTGTGTTCCTGCCGAGCCTGAGAGATATTCCAACTGCGTTTTGATGTTTATCGAGAAGATTATCAAGCTCGGACATTTCAAAATCTCTGACAAAAATATTGTCATCAACAAGAAACAATAGTTTCTCATAAGGGGCTGTCATAGCGAGAATATCACTCTTGAAACTTTTTTCCTTGACAAATTTTATATTCCGATAATTTTGATACTCATTTGATAAAGAGTCGTACTGTCTCTGATGCTGTTCAGAGGATGTTGTGTACAAAATACGTATTTCATATTCAATAACATCGTTGCAATGGAGCATTAATGAGCGGAGAGTAGCATCAAGCTGCATAGCCCTGTTACGGCTGAATACGAGTATTAATGTTTCTTTTGTTTTTCCAGACATCTCACTCTCCCGATAATATTTTTGCTGCATCCCGATTGTCAGGCTCTATGCTTAATACTGCCAGTGCAAGTCTGAATGCCTTTTCATAATTTCCTTTTTCGGCTTCCGCATTTGCAAGTTTTAACATTGCTTTTATATCCCTGAAATCATCAGTGTTTTTCTGTTCTGAAATTCTGTTTTCAAATTTTGGAACCGGTTTTTTTCCCGGCTTTTGAAGTATGACATGATAGCCGACTGTGAACTGGTCAATAAAACAATTTTCCTCAAGTCGGAATAAATATCTCGGAATCCACTCACCAAACAAGCTGTGTATGAGTTGCCCGTTTTCTCCATGAAATTGCTTGTGCTGGTCCCATGTCCATGCAAGCCTTGCCGACTCCTGTGCAAGAAGCCTGAAATATCCACCGTTTGGAACAATCTCAATTAAATTCAAATTGTATCTTTCAGCCATCAGCTTGTACCACTCAGGCGTATAGCCGCCGTAATAATGATATGGAAGCTGGTGAAGCCCGGAACCAAGGGGAGCAGTAAGTATCATTTTTCCACCCGGCTTCAATATCCTGCTCATTTCTTCAATCGCTTTGATTGGCTCCGGGACATGCTCCAGCACTTCCGTGCAGAGAATATAATCGAATGATTCATCCGGTACTGGGATTGACACAATATCAGACTCATAGTCAATTTCACCGTATTCTGTAGTATTGCCGAGCATCACACCTTGGTACTTTTTAAAGTCATGTGCTTTATAATTACAATGCGAAAAATATTTTCTGTATGGACAAGTGCCTGCACCAATATCGAGAATAGAAGAGCCTGCGGGAACCTCACTTGCTTTTGCAATCACCCACTTATCCCTGTCCCTTTGGTTGAAATTGTGTATTTCATCTAATGACATAGAAGTAGCCCTTTGTTTCATTACAGGTATTGCTGTCTGAGGCAAATCAAATTGAAATTTTTCATAATCAATAACAGGATGAGGCATTTCTCCCCCGCTAAGAACAATTTCCCTCAATTGCCTTTTCCATGCTTCGTGTGAAGGTGCTTCCGACTGGGCAACAGTGCTGTCCCAAAGCAACTCATCTGCGGCTTCGAGCAGTTGCTGAATTGTCATATCTCTCGATTTCACCCCGACAGCATGTACATTTGATAGATAAGGCTCATGCTTCCATGATTCGCTTTTTGTTTTTATGTTAATAAAACCAAGCTTCTCAAAAGTCTGCTCAAATCTTTCCGGGAACCAATGGTCAATATGGTAACCCCACGAACTTACTTGGTCTCCTGCAAGATGACGTATTACACCTGTCTTGACCTTCCATTTAGTTGCTGATAGAAATGTTTTTGCACTACCTTCAAAATCCGGTGTCTCTATATATAGTTCACCACCGACCTTAAGCCACTGATGCCAGCGAATCAACAGTGCCAAAGCCCCTACACGGCTGAAATGCTCGAACACATGGTGGAGCCTGATTTCATCAACGGAATTATCAGGTAGGTAAAGTTTAGTAATGTCGGCAAAAACATCAGCCTTCACATTCATTATTTCATGCTCCGAAGGAGGATAGTCAACGTTTATGTATCCGTTGAAATGCTGTTCGCCGCATCCGAGATGAAGCCTCAGCGGCTTACCTTCCGGCCATAATTTTTTCTCTTTTATTTCCTGTATTAAATCAAAAAGTTTTTTCTCTTCCTTTTTAATTTCTTTTGGTGCTGATGTTACCGGTTGCGGTTCTGACACTGTTTCGGTTAATGTTTTTTGATAATAATCCGATACAAATTCTTTTGCATAAATAGGAACAGATAAAATAATATCGTCAAATATGATTGAATATCTTCTGCCGCCCTGGTTCAATAAATCAAGAACTGTCTGAATATCGGGCCATTGGCTTTTATCATGCGGCGGCGGCGGCGGTGCAAGGAAAATCCGTGCATCATCTATGAGAATAAAATTTTCTGTATTTGAATTATTGATTATTTCTATTTCGTTAAGAAGAGGACATTCGTCACCGAAACCATAAGTAATATCACCGCTGTAATGAGCATCAAGCCATAATATTGCAGGCTGATTCAGGCGTCTGAGAACATCATCGAGCTTTCTCTTTGAATCTCCGAGAATAAATTCAATATTCGATATATTTCCGAAGTTGGTTTTACATTCATTGTACAAATCGAGAGAAGCTTCAATCGTGAACACTTTTTCAAAATGCTTCGAAGCCCAAACGGATGTAGCTCCTTTGAATGTACCCGTTTCGATAAAATAATTAATATTGAACTTGTTCTTCAAATCAATAACAAACTTCTCCGGCGCACCGGAGTGTACCATACCCATCCGCTTACCCCAACATTTAACAAAAAATATTTCCTTGTCATTCTGAGTAAAACGAAGAATCTCACTTGATTAAAGAATGGTAATGCTTCACTTCGTTCAGTATGACAATTTGAAAATTCCATAATATTTATAATTCTTTGCAATTTATAACAAATACTATGCCTTAAATTAATAAGCATTTTTCAAAAATTAAGTATCTTTTGAATTAATATTATTAATTTACTTACGTCATAAGCATAACAATTTTATAAATGGAGAGTTATGATTTCGATTGAAACGTTTCCGAATCCGAAACCAAATAGAAAATATGCGATTACTCATGTCAATCCTGAGTTTACCTCTGTCTGTCCAAAGACAGGCCTGCCTGATTTTGGCATAATAACGGTCAAATATATACCGGACAAAGTCTGTCTCGAACTCAAAGCACTGAAGTATTATTTCCTGAGTTACAGGGATAAAGGTATTTTTTACGAAGCCGTAACGAATCAGATTCTCGATGACCTCGTTGCCGCATGTGAACCGCTTGAAATGGAAATAACAAGCGAATGGACGACTCGCGGCGGAATGAATTCTATCATCACAGCAGAATATAAAAAAGGTGAGTAAAAAGGAATTATTTTTGTAATTATATATAATATTTTATAGAAATAATATTCAATTTAAAAATTTCAATAAATTTATAATATTAAACAATAGGTAGTATTTAAAATTTAGATATTTAAAATTTATTTTAAATTGAAAATTTTAAATTTTAAATTTAGAAAAAAAGATATGTATTCAAAAATAGCTAAAGAGTTTAAATGGGAAATGAGCCACCGCCTGCCTTTTCATAAAGGAGAATGCAAAAACATTCACGGACATTCTTACAAACTGAGAATTGAATTATCAGGCGATATTGATGGAAATGGAATGTTAATAGATTATTATGACATTGAAAAAATTGTTATGCCTCTCATCCGAAAGCTCGACCATGCCTTCATCTGCAATGAGTCCGACACTCTCATGCTCGATTTTCTCACCAAAAATAATTTCAAGCATTACGTCATAAAAGAAACCACAACAGCCGAAAATCTCGCCGACTTATTCATTAGCGAATTAACACCTCAATTCAAAAACTATTCTAATATCAATCACATCATTATCAGGGTTTACGAAACCGAAGACGCTTATGCCGAAGCGGAATCAAAATTATAGAGAAGTAGCTGCCCCCTTTTTCAAAGGGGGATTAAGGGGGTTTTTTATTTGCCCTAAAATCAGGGTTTACGAAACCGAAGACGCCTACGCCGAAGCGGAATCAAAATTGTGAAATACTCATACATTCATTATTTTTGCCTGAATAAAATAAAAATGAATAGCCACTACTTTTAAGTAGTGGTGATGGTACGTCAACACAAATTGGGATTTATCCCTGAAATAACGTGTTGGGACACGGTATGCCGTGTCACTACTCTAAAACCTGAATATTGGACTATGAAACCTCCACTATCTGAAGATAGTGGCTATTCAAATAAAATTAATTTCTAATTTTCTTTGTTATTCCAATTATGAAATTATTTAATAAAAACATACATCAGTATAATTTTTCATTATTCATTATTACACTTTTTATTTCATCTATTAATACTAGTTGCCAGGAAGTTGAAAATAATAACATGGATTTATTTGTTAATATAAAATCCATAAATCCAAATGACACAAATTTTTCCGATCTTGAACCTCTTAAAAAAATCCTGAAAGATGTTGATATTGTTATGCTGGGCGAGCAATCCCACGGCGATGGTTCTACTTATGAAGCAAAGACGAGACTAATTAAGTTTCTTCATCAGGAGATGGGATTCGATGTATTAGCTTTTGAAAATATCATGTTTGATGGCAATAAAGTATGGCAGGAAATAAAAAAAGGAAAAGATCCTTTGCAATCATCACAAAAAGGTATAAATAAACTTTGGTCCTCAAGTAAGCAATGCATTCCTTTATTTAAATATATATCTTCAAAGAAAAATACCTTTCACCCATTAATATTGACAGGAATAGATAATAGAACTACATCTATGTTTATGCGAAATTATTTCTTAAAAGATTTTGAAACTTTTTTGAAACCACTGGATAAGAAATTTATTAAAGGTTCTGTTTGGAAAAATTTTCTAAACCTTTTTGTAAAGTTTCCTTTATACTATTCACCTGAACAAAATAAAGATAGCATTTTAAATTTTGCAAAAACGTATAAGAGGCATCTTAATCTAATAAAAGATAAACTTAAAAGTTTAATTCATAAAAATTCTGACCAAACAGATAATATTAATTTTTGGATACAACAAATTAATGGGTTGAATGCTTGGACAGATGGTTTAATCAAC
>Ga0154404_1005_pt1 | contig 19412 bp, 16 predicted proteins | sample RifGroB2_FD_115908 | JGI IMG/M metagenome (GOLD analysis project Ga0154404, IMG submission 115908) | Ignavibacteria bacterium GWB2_35_12 | reverse complement strand
CCCTTACCTCCTACTCGATTTTCCTAAATTGTCATGCTAAGCTTGTCGAAGAATATTTTCTCCCTTATCAAAGGGGGATTCAGGTGGTTGTTTATTAATTTCATTCGTAATTCGTAATTCGTAATTCGTAATTGAATATATAATCTCTACTGGATAACAGATGGGTGCTTTAGGTCATTTTCTACTAATATATAATCTCTACGACATAAGCGTGGTAGCGGGAATTCGAGTTCTACTAATATTTAATCGCTATGCGATAGAGTTGTTATATTAATTCAATACAGCATTCATAATTCAGTATTTTTTTATACTAACAGTCTAACAGTCTAACAGTCTAACAGTCTAATAGTCTAACAGCCTACAGCCTTCTTAATTTTTAATTGTGAATTATTAATTTTTAATTGAATTAAAAAACTTTCAGTTTTTTATCTGCAATGTTCTTCAGCCTGAGCTGGGATTCCATGCTTTGATAATGCCTGAGCCAGTTCACCTCGAACACGCGGTCGGGATGGCTGTGGTTGTGGATTAGTTGCCTGTACAACCTTATTTTCAGGTTCATATATTCAGCTATATATTGATTCATATTTTTCTCCTTTGTAATTATTCCTTTATATAATAGACACAGAAAACCGAAAAAGGTTTCAGAAATTTGAAAAATAATTTTTTTTAATTGAAAATTGAGAATGTAAAATGCAAAGTGAAGGGCAGAAAATGTTTGTGCGGAATTGAAAAATTACTAATAAAAAAAGTCCATTTTCCTCTCGAAGAGGGATTTATTGAAGTTAAACGGAAATCCCGATTCATCGGGGATTGAGGGCTTTAAAAAAAACCTCCCCTTTTCTTCCCCTCCTTAATTAAGGAGGGGATTGAGGGGTGGTTCAAATAATCAAAATAATCAAATAAATAACTTTAATCAAAGTTCGGACAATTATTTAATCAACAGCAACTTCTCGCTAATCGTTGTTTTTCCGCACTGAACCTTGCATATATAAGTTCCCTGCGGAAGCGACGATGCATCGAAAACGACATTCTGGCTTCCTTGCTCTTTCCAGCCCTTATCGAGAGACATTACAAAATTTCCTTCGATGTCGTAAATCCCTGTTTCGGTGTATCCCGGCTTTTCCATCAGATAGCTTATTGTGGTAGTCTGTACGAATGGATTTGGCGAGCTTGTTATTCCCTTTAAATTTGTCATGTCCTGTTCATCAACACCGGTTTCATTGTATTCATAACCGAGCATAGTATTATTCGACCAGTTGCCGTTGCTCCATCTTTGCTTTTTGAATTCCGTGAGCCATTCATCATTGTCATACTGGTAAAAAGATTGAGTGTCGTTTTCCCAAGACTGGTTAGTCCATGTTTTCCGTACAGAATATGTCATCCTATCATTATCATTATAATCAATTGAAACCTTTACATTCGGGACCCAAACGCTGTCTGCCCATTGGAAATTATTGACTTCAATTACCAAATCATTGTCGTTGAATGTATAAACATTCTTGCCTGTGTAAACCCAATTATCGCCTGCCCAGGTTTCATAGACAACCTCTTTCAGATTTCCGTTTTCATCGAATTGCCTTTTCTCCCTGTTGTTATTGGACCATGTGCTGTCAGTCCAGGAGCAGGTTCTTTGTTCAATTACATTGCCGAAATTATCATAATCGAGTATGGCCTTGAAACTGTACGACCAAAGGCTATCCACCCAGTTATAATTCAACTGTTCTGTAATTAAAGTATCATGCAGGTAAGTGAAAGCATTTTTTTGAACATTTACCCAGCTGTCTCCCAACCAGGTCTGATAAACAGATTCCAAAACATTTCCCGAGGAGTTGTAATTGAAAATGCCTTTAGAGAAATTTGCCCAGTAATCGCCATACCAGTTTTTAGTAAGTCTTTCGATAACATTTCCTGCTTCATCATAAGTAAAGTATGTCATTCGTGAATTAAAAAATTCATTCAGGTTGGCTTCCATTTCTATTATACTCTCGAGACTGTCATTATTATTGTACGCATAAACATACTTCAATGTGTTTGTCCATCCGCTTATCAATCTCGATTGCTGAACGAAATCGAGTGGCTTCATATTTTCCTTATAAGTGAAAATTCTCTTGAATATCTGTGTCCACTCGACATCGTAGCCGTTGTAGATGTAAGATAAATAATAGTTGCCTATCAATCCGGTTAGGTTTTCATTCTGCTCGGCCTGCATTACCGGTTGTGAGTGCAGGTATGCCGTATAAAGTAATAATACAACAGCAATTGGTAATAATTTGAATCTAAACATAAACACACTCCTGAAAGTTAATAATAAACAGTTAATATCACGTTACATTAAATTGGAGAAATTCAGGAGTCTCTGCGAAAGCAATCAGACTGAAATTTACCATCACATAAAATTCAGTAAAAAGTTATACGCAAAATTTTACATAAGGTTTCAATATAATATAAAATTATTTGAAACTTTTTTGCTTTTGTTGTGTCTTTGATTTATATTTGATATATTCAAAAGTTTATTCATAAGGAGTGTCATTATGAAGAAATTTCTACTTTTTTTATGGTTAGCTTTAACTCAAATTTCCTTTTCTCAATGGGAACCATGCAATAATGGACTGTATGTTGTACCTGTTATTTGTTTTGCTACAATCGGTAATAATATATTTGCAGGATCTTTAGAAGGAGGAATCTATTTATCTACAGATAACGGTGATACCTGGATTCAAAAGAATAATGGATTAAATTCTGATAATATATTTTCATTAGCCATAAGCGGTGAAAATATATTTGCTGGAACCGGAACCGGTTTCTATTTATCCACAGATAACGGCGAAAACTGGATAAAGAATACTGAATTATCTAATATCAGGATAAATTCATTTGCTAAAAGCGGTGATAATATATTTGCCGGAACAATTGAAGGTGGAGTCTATTTATCCACAGATAACGGAAATATTTGGATTCAAAAGAATAATGGTTTATCAGGTAGTGGCGTTATATTTTCATTAGCCGAAATCGGCAAAAATATATTTGCCGGAACAAATGGAGGAGGAATCTATTTATCTACAGATAACGGCGATACCTGGATTCAAAAGAATAATGGATTAGCTGATACTATTGTACGTTCAATCGCCATTATCGGAAATAATATTTTCGCTGCAACTAATGGAGGAGTCTATTTATCCTCAGATAACGGTGATACCTGGAATGAGAAGAAAAATGGATTAAATAATACTTATGTATATTCACTAGCAATAATCGGCAATAATATATTTGCTGGAACTTCGGGAGGAGGAATCTATTTATCTACAGATAATGGCGAAAACTGGATAAAGAATACTGAATTATCTAATATCAGTATATATTCATTTGCTATAAGCGGTGATAATATTTTTGCCGGTACATATGAGGGAGGAGTCTTTTTATCCACGGATAATGGTAATAGCTGGATTCAAAAGAATAATGGATTAACTAATACTATTGTCAATACATTCGCAGTAATCGACAGTAATATTTTCGCTGGAATTAATGGAGGAGTATATTTATCCACAGATAACGGCAATAACTGGACAAGTAAATCTAATCATGGTGTATGTTCTTTTGCTATAAGTGGTAAAAATATTTTTGCGGGGGATTATGGATGCGTGTATTTATCCACAGATAACGGCAATAATTGGATTTATAAGTATAACGGATTACCTCGTGCATTTGTAAATTCATTAACAATATTAGACAATAATGTTTTTGCCGGAACTTATGGAGGAGTCTATATGTCCACAGATTACGGCAACAACTGGAAAGCAAAGAATAATGGATTAATTGATACTAATGTACTTTCATTGGCTACAATCGCCAGTAATGTTTTTGCTGGAACTTATGGAGGAGGGATTTATTTATCTACAAATAATGGTTATAATTGGATTGAAAAGAATAATGGATTATATCCATATACTTCAGTATATTCATTCGCTATATGCGGCAATAATATATTTGCAGGAACAGATGAAGGAGTCTATTTATCTATAAATAATGGCGATAGCTGGGTTGAAAAGAATAATGGATTAACTGATTCTATTGTTAGTTCATTAGTCATAATCGGTAATAATATGTTTACTGGTACATGGGGAGGAGGAGTCTTTTTATCCACAGATAATGGCGATAACTGGATTGAAAAGAATGAAGGTTTAAATTATAAGAGTACTAATTCATTAGCGATAATTGGAAATAATATTTTCGTAGGAACTTCTGCAGGTATATTCCGCGCTAAACTCTCAGACTTAGGAATTAATGATGTGATCGAAGAAGGAACACAAAATAATTTACTTCAAATATTTCCCAATCCCTCACCCGATTACATATTCATCAAATGCAAGGATGTAACTTTAAATCAAAATATAAAAATTTACGACATACTTGGAAACACAGTCTGGCAGGGCATTATGGAAGGTGAAACAATGCGTATTGATGTGTCCACTTTTCCTATTGGTGTGTATTATGTAAATGTAAATGATGAAGTGAAAATGTTTGTGAGGAATTGATTTAATTTTCTTAGCGTTTTAGCGTCTCTGCAGTTTAAAAAAAATATAACCATAATTCCTATATTTTTTCAAACTCTTCTTAGCTTATCTCAGCTTGTTTCAGGATTTTCATTAGAAAAGATTTATTAATGTCAGGAACGTGAGGATTAGGAATCCTGATTGTGAGATTCCCTTTTTGCATAAACTGATGTTTCCCTCCTGAATAGGGTCCTTCAAATCCTGCTTTTTTCAGGTAATGAATCAGTTCTTTTCTTTTGATGGGCTTAATAGGCGGCATCAACAGTTTCTCGGATGTTTAAATCAATATTATTTATCATAGGAATATCGAGGTTTCTTCGCAATCTGAATATTATCCATTCTTCCAAAACCTCGATTAGTTCCTGGCGGCACTCCTCAAAGGTCATTGCATTTGCATATACACCCTGACAAATTGGAATTTCACCATAAATTGAATTGTCTTCAGGAAGGGTTTCATACCTTGCTTCTTTCAGTGCCGCAGTAATAAAATCAGTAAGCATATTAATATATTTATTGTTAAAAAATTTAATTATAAAACGATATTTTAAATTGAATATTTTAAATACTAAATATTGAATTATTGTGGTGAAGGAAAAAAATCACAATAATCACATAAATCAAAAAAATCAAAGTTCAGACTATTGATTTGGTACCATATCCCCAAATATACATAATCTCAAAACGTCAAAACTGTTTTGATAAATCCCTCATCCTTTTCTTCCTTCTCCCATTGGGAGAAGGATTGAGGTTGAGGGCTTATAAAATTCAATCATGAATAATAATTTCGACATAATAGTAATCGGCGGGGGACATGCCGGTATCGAGGCATCCTTTGTTGCGGCAAGCATGGGTTGCAAGACTGCACTCGTTACCATGAGCCTTAATACACTCGGCAGGCCTTCATGCAATCCATCAATCGGAGGTACGGCAAAAGGACATCTCGTCAAAGAGATTGACGCACTCGGCGGTGCAATGGGAATCCTGACAGACAAGGCAGGCATACATTTTAAGATGCTGAACAAATCAAAAGGTCCCGCAGTCTGGTCACCACGGGCACAGATTGACAAAGACCTTTATCCTAAGTATGCTCTTCAGCTTTTGAGCAGAACTAAAAACTTAACATTGCTTACTGCAACCGTTGATGAAATCATTGTCGAAAAAGGAAAAGTAATAGGAATCAGAACAGGTAAGAATGAAATAATAAATGCAAAGGCTGTAGTATTCTGTTCAGGGACATTTCTGAATGGTGTGATGTACACAGGTACTAAAGCCACACAGGGCGGCAGGTATGGAGAAAAACCTGCACTCAATGTTTCAGATAAACTGCTTGAACACGGCTTTGAAGTTGGAAGGCTGAAAACAGGCACTCCGCCTCGTGTTTTGGACAGCTCAATTGATTATTCAATGACAGAACCCGCTCTTGGAGATAAGTTGCCACTTCCGTTTTCTTTCAGGACGCATGAATTGAGGAACAGGATTATCTGTCACGCCACAGCCACTAATGCTAAAACCCATGAAATATTGAGAACCGGATTCGACCGCTCTCCCATGTTCACAGGATTAATCAAAGGCACGGGACCCCGCTACTGCCCTTCGATTGAAGACAAGGTTGCCCGCTTCGCAGAGAGGGATTCTCACAAAATATTGCTCGAACCCGAAGGCTTGAATACAAACTCGGTTTATATCAACGGCTTTTCTTCCAGCCTTCCGGAAGATGTGCAGGAGCAGGCTTTGAGGACAATTCCCGGACTTGAAAATAGTAAGATTATACGTTATGCCTATGCTGTTGAATACGATTTCTTTTATCCTTATCAACTAAGGTTCACACTCGAGACAAAGCCTGTCGAAGGCCTCTATTTTGCCGGGCAAATAAACGGAACATCTGGTTATGAGGAAGCTGCGGCTCAGGGTTTGGTAGCCGGAATTAATGCCGCTTCAAAAATTAAAGGTGATGATGAATTTACACTCAAAAGGTCTGAAGCTTATATTGGTGTTCTGATTGACGACCTCGTGAACAAAAGCACAGACGAGCCATACAGGATATTTACATCGCTTGCAGAATACCGCCTTCTGCTCAGGCAGGACAATGCAAGACAACGACTGATGAAATACGGCTTTGAACTTGGATTGATTCCAATATCAGCTTATAAAAAATCACTTGCAGAAGAAGACAGCGTAAGAAAAGCATATAATTATACTCAAAATATTAAACTGAAACCCGAAGAAATTAATGATTATTTGACTTCTGTTGACGAAACGCAAGTCATTGAAACAACTGATATTTACACACTTTCAAAGCGAAGTAATATTTCTTTAAAAGAATTAATTTCCCGTGTGAATGAAATGCCTGGAGAATTTGGGAAGATTGCAAAAAGTGATTTTGTAATTAATCAGCTTCAGACGGAAATCCGATATGAAGGATACATCAAACGTCAGAACAAAGAAATCGAATATTTCCTCGAAAATGAAAACAAGCGAATCCCGGATTCCTTCGATTATAACATGGTCAATTCCTTATCCGGGGAGGCATTGGAAAAATTGAATAAAATCCGTCCCGCCTCATTGGGACAGGCATCACGCATATCCGGAATATCCGCCTCAGATGTCTCGATATTGGCATTGTATTTAAGATAGGAAAAAAAAATCATTTATTTATTATCAAAAAAATAAATATATTTAAATTGCGTTTTAAGGAATAAAATCTAAAAAGGAGAAAAAATGAATGTAGTTAAAACTATATATGAGGATTTACCGGAAACCGTCAAAATTCCTAAAGAATTTATTCATAAAAAAGCAGAAATGATATTGCTCATTGATGATAAATCATCACAAAAAAACGAGAAAAAATTGAGTGATTTTTTTGGCTCTATTCCTGATTTCCCTGAAAGAGATGAACAAGGTAATTTTGAAATCAGGGAAATCGTATGAAATATGTTTTTGATACAAATATATGCATAAGAATTTTAAAAGGCGATAATCCTAAAATCTTATATAAAATTTCTCAAATTGATTTTAATTTTATAGCGATACCCTCAATTGTAAGATATGAACTTTATTACGGGGCTTATAAAAGTAGGAACCAAAAAAATACATTGAAAAATTTAAATGAATTCCTTTCCTGTTTTTCAGATATTCCCTTTGATTTTGAATCAGCTGAAATATGCGGAAGAATTCGCTCAGAATTAGAGAAAAAGGGAACACCTATTGGACCTTATGATTTGATGATTTCATCTGTTACTCTTTCGCACGATTTAATTCTTATCACAAACAATACCAGAGAATTCTCACGAATTAATGATTTGAAAATCGAAGATTGGGAAAACTGAACAAAATCCGTCCCGCCTCATTGGGAGAGGCATCACGCATATCCGCATCTGATGTTTCTATTTTGGCGTTGTATTTAAAGTGAGAAATTAATTGTATTACTAATTTGATAAAAAAAGAATTATATTTGTATCTTGAGGTGCTAAATGTATTCTGATACTGATTTTCAAAATATTAAAGATATTATAATCAAACACATTCCGACTGCTTCCAGCGTGATTCTATTCGGAAGTTATGCAAATGGTACAGCACATGAAAAAAGCGACCTTGACATATTAATTTTATTGGATAAAGAATTAGAATGGAAAGAAAGACATAATGTATTAAATCGAATTTACAGAGAATCAGGACAGATTGGCTATCATATTGATTTCTTGCTTAAAACGAAAAATAATTTTGAGAATGACCGCGTTTTACCAACTCTTTCACGTGTCGTTGCACGGGAGGGGAGAGTATTATGGACGAGAAACTAAAGAGTAATCTTGATAAATGGCAATATAAAGCAGAAAACGATATTAAAACTGCTCAACAATTATTAGAATCCGATGAACCTGTTACAGATTCTGTTTGTTTTCATGCCCAACAGGCTGTTGAAAAATTTCTGAAAATGTATCTTGTTTATGAAGGAATTGAACCGGTAAAAACACATATTATTTCTGAATTACTTGTTTTATGCATAAAAAAATCAGATGATTTCTCTTCTTTGAATGATGTTAATTACCTTACAGAATATGCCGTTTCAATGAGATATCCAGATGATTTTTATATTCCCATAGTTGAAGAAGCGGAACAAGCTTTGGAAGATGCTATAAAAGTTCGTGATTTTGTTTTAAATAAAATCAATTTCTAACAGCAATATATTAAACCCAGATTCACTATTGTCCGATATAAAAATATTATTAATAAGACATAGTATTATTTTTCAGAGAGTTCCCCCTTTTTTAAGGGGGAATTTTTTTCGGACAACAATGACCCAGATTATTCAATAGAAATTGATATGGTATAATTTAATGTCATGCTGAACGAAGTCGAAGCATCTTTCCCCCTTTTTCAAAGGGGGATTAAGGGGGTTTCAGAATCTTCGTCGTTACACGTCTCATAATGTCAGTCAGGCACTTGCTTTTAGGATAATAATAAACTTCTTATGAATAATTTGGGTTAAATAATACTATTGTACTTGTTCTTCCTTCACCCTCAATTTATCATGAAGAAGCCAGCTTACTAAAAAGAGAATTCCTATTATAAGCAGGGGAGTTGAAATCAAAGCAATCCAATCCCATCTTCTGAAATTTATCATATAAGCATAGAATACAGCCATTCCGACATAGGCTACTGCACCGATCCATTCCCATCGCCATGATAGTATCAACACTCCAACAATTACAAATGTAGGAATCAGATGTATTAATAAACCCACGATTGTTTGCATTAATCCATGAGTCCCTGCGAATACATCAAGGGAAAATAGGCTTATAAAAACAGCAAATAGAATACATAATATCCGGGGTGACCATAAAAGTAGAATTCTGATAGTTTTGTTCATTTCAGTCATCTCATTTATTCATTAAAAAACCAGTGCAAAAATAAACAAAATAATCAACCAAAAAAATTCAAATGGTAATACCTATGTGGCTTCATAAATTTAAATAGAAGAATGGCATTTATGTCAATCAAATCCGATGAATTATTATAAACCTTTAAAAATCAATATGTTACAAGATATTTACTTAGAAATTGTTTCACGTGAAACAATTTTGGAGCACAATCCATCTTCCCTTTAGTTGAAAGGAATATTTAGTCTGGTAATGATGCTAAATATTAATTAACAATTAATCAAAATAATCTTATATGTTTCACGTGAAACATTTTAAATTTTATTTTGATAAATATTAGACATTAGATTAATGAATGATATTAATATTATGATTTTGGGAGCCTCCGGCAGGATAGCAAATTCTTTAATTAGATTTTTCAGGCTCGAAACCAACCATAGGCTAATTTTACTTTCCAACTTTCCTGAAAAACTGCCAAGATATGAAGGATATGATTATCAAAAAATAAATTCACTCGATTTCAAAGAAATTAAAAATGTATGTTTCAAAGAAAAACCTGAAATAATCATTAATGCCGCCGGATATACTGATGTAGATAAATCCGAAACAGAACGTAATACTGCCTGGGATTTGAATGTTACTCTTGCCGAAAACCTTGCAAGTATTTCAAGGGTTATTGATTCACATCTTATATCATTTTCTTCCGATTATGTTTTTGATGGATTGAAGGGCCCTTATACGGAATTAGACAAGCAAAATCCAATAAATTTTTATGGTAGAACAAAGCATGGAATGGAGAATGCCTGCCTGTATAATTTAAATACCAGTACAGTTATTAGAACAAATTGTATTTATGGAAGCGAAGCCAGGGGAAAAACAGATTTTATCAGATGGGTGTTGTATAAGCTTGAGCAAGGTTTTGGTTTTGAAATTGTTAACGGACAATTTTGCAATCCAACTTATACTGAAGATATTGCAGTAGTTGTGAATAAGGTTATTTCAAAGAAAAGATATGGAATTTATCATGCCGGTGGACCTGACTGGTTAAGTAGATATGACATTGCTGTTAAAACTGCGAGGATTTTTTCACAGGATGAAACTTTGATTAAACCAATAAATCCATCCCAGTTGGAACAATCTGCAAAAAGGCCTAACAAAGGCGGCTTGGTTACTTTGAAAGCGCAGACTGACTTAGGGATAGAGTTTACTTCTCTCGAAAGCGGCTTAATGACTTTAAAGCAAAGCATGAGAGATAGCAGATTTACTTTTGTTATGAAAGGCGGGTAAAAAAACAATTACGAATTACGAATTACGAATTTCGAATTTTATATTTTAGATTTTGAATGTTGGATGTTTGTGTTGAATTGATGTAAGAATGTCATCTAGGTTCAGCATCTATATATAAGAAGTTGTAAGAAAAAATTGATAATTGATATTTAAATGAGGAGTATTTATGGGTAATTCAGGATATAAGGGTTTTACACCGGAAGTGAGGAAATTCTATCAGGAGTTGGAAAAGAATAATAATAAGGAATGGTTTCAGGCAAATAAAGCAAGATATGAGGAAATTGTAAGGGAACCTGCCAAGGAACTTGTTTATGAAATGGGTTTGAGATTTGCCAAATCAGGATTGCCTTATTATGCTGACCCGAAGAAATCACTTTTCAGGGTTAACCGGGATATAAGGTTCAGTGCCAATAAAGACCCATATAAAACCAACTTTGGCGTTCTTTTTCCTTTTAATTTTCCTTATGAAGCTTCCAAAGCTGTAGAAGTGCCCGGTCTTTATTTTCATATTGAAGCCAAAGAGTCTTTTATTGCAGGCGGCCTGCATATGCCTTCGAGTGATAAACTGAAAGAATTGAGAGAATTAATTGCCGGGGATTGGAAAGAACTTTTCAAAATAGTTAATCAAAAGAAATTCAAAGCGGAGTTTCCAATTATATTCGCTGAAGATACATTGAAGAATATGCCGAGAGGGTATGAACCTGACCATCCTGCCGCCGAATGGCTGAAAATGAAAGGTTATACAGTTGGGATAAATCTTGAATTTAAGGAAGTATATGGACCCAAACTGGCAGACATTCTTGAAAGAAAAGGCAAAGTGATAGCACCTTTTCTTGAGTTTTTAGGAAATGCCGGTAAGTAATTACTTATTTATATTCTAAATTCTATTGAAATTGAATGATTAGCATAGTAATTGCTATTGAGATTTATATGTAATTGGTTAATTTTGTAGGTAGGATTTGAAAAAAATCCCCCTTAATCCCACTTTTATAAAGGGGGAAAGAAGAAGTTATAACTTAATATTTGGAATTATGCATAGTATATCTGAAAAAAGGGCAAAAGAAATAATTGAAAAATGCAATGGGAAGCAGATTGCAGTTATTGGTGATGTAATGCTCGACAGGTTTTTCTGGGGAAATGTATCGAGAATATCTCCTGAAGCGCCTGTTCCTGTGGTTGATATTGAAAATGAGACTTATCACCTTGGCGGAGCGGCAAATGTTGCAAATAATCTGAAATCGCTTGGTATTGTTGCCATTCTTTGCGGTGTGATAGGCAATGATAATTCAGGTAAAAACTTTGTTGAGATTGCGAATAATAGTGGAATCAGCACATTAGGTTTGTATGAGGATGCTAACAGGCCTACAACAGTAAAAACAAGAATTATAGGTAACAGTCAGCATATTGCCAGGCTCGACAGGGAAACAAGGGAACAACTTCCTCCTGATGGTGAGAAATTTATTTTGGATACTTTGAAATCAAGAAGGGAACTTGCCGGAATAATATTTGAAGATTATAACAAAGGTACCATCTCGGAAAAACTGGTTACACAGATAATTGAATTTGCAAAGAAAAAGAAAATCCCTGTTTTTGTTGACCCAAAGTTCGACAACTTTTTTGCTTATAAAGGTGTAACGGTATTTAAACCGAACAGGAAAGAAGCACAGCAGGCACTTGGTTTCACACTTAAAAATGATGAGGATATTGAAAAAGCAGGGAAAATGATGCTCGAAAGGCTTGAATGCGAAAATGTATTGTTAACTCTGGGAAAAGACGGAATGATGCTCTTTGAGCCAAATGGAGAAATCTATTCGGTGCCGACCAGGGCAAGGCGTGTGGCTGACGTTTCCGGAGCCGGGGATACTGCAATTGCAACACTTGCATCTGCAGTTGCCGGAGGTGCAATAATTCCCGAAGCTGCATCACTTGCGAATTATGCTTCCGGAGTGGTATGCGAAGAACCGGGTATTGTTTCGATTACAATTCCGAATCTGATGAATTCTATTGTTATGAATAATAAATAAAATCCAATGAATGATGAATCTGAAATAATATCAAAAATTATTGAAATTGCAAAGGATTACAGTGTAACTAAACTGATTCTTTTTGGAAGTTCAATTGACTCTTTTCATGGAGCTAATGACATAGATTTAGCTTGTGACGGCTTATATGACAAGAGGTTTTTCTCAGCTTTGGAGCTAAATTGGAAGAAGTACTAAAGAAAAGAGTGGACTTAATTCCATTAAATCCTCATGATAGTTTTATTGAAGAGGTTTTGAAATCAGGCCGGTTTATTTATGGAGTTTGATAATTTCATTTGTTTTAATTTTAAATATTCAAGAAGAAACCCCCTTAATCCCCCTTTGAAAAAGGGGGCATCCAAAATAAAAAAACTTTAAATAATTATTTAAGTTAATATTGATGATACATGATTGTTACAAAGAAAGAAATAAGTGGTGTTAGTGAGGCACTCAAATCAACAGGTAAAAAAGTCGTTTTTACCAATGGCTGTTTTGATATTATTCATGCAGGGCATGTTGATTATTTGAAGAAGGCAAGGGAGCTTGGCGATGTGCTTATTGTCGGTTTGAATACCGATGATTCGGTCAGGAGAATTAAAGGAGCCGGCAGGCCCGTGAATAATGAGAATGACAGGGCAGTTGTTTTGGATTCTCTCAGGTTTGTTGATTACGTTATTTTTTTCGATGAAGACACACCATATAAATTAATAAAAAAAATTCAGCCGGGCATTTTGGTTAAAGGGGGAGATTACTCAATCGAAACAATTATCGGTGCTGATATTGTTTTAGGAATTGGAGGGAAAGTAATAACCATTCCTTTGTCAGAAGGCAAATCAACTTCAGGATTAATCGAAAAAATCAAACAACTATAAAAAAAAGTGCCAAATTTAACACTAAAATCAGGTGTGGAAAACTTTCTCAAACATGAATTGTACAATTCGGGAAAATTCATTATAAGCGATTTATTGCTTATATACGGTCAGTCTATAAAAAGAGGTGTAAATGTATCTTTACCTAATAATAATTGATTATAAGCGACTTATGGGGGTAGATTTTAGTGGATTATGGTTAATATATTTTAATTATTTTTTAATTTAGAGTTAATAAATAAATGAGAAAGTTATTGTTACTGTTTTTGATTTTATTTTTATGTTTGCCCAACAGGAATTTTTCTCAGAACAAAATTTTTAAAAGTTTCATATTGTTTTATAACTATAAATGATATATACTTTTCGGGTATCATTCTGAAAAGTTAAACTTGAGCAGTCTTTCGAGTGGACAAAATATGCTTTCTTTAAAAAGCAAATCGAAGAGAATAAACAAGAAGATTATTGTGGTGAGGTAGCTTTTATTAAATTATAATGCTGAATGCTGAATGTTGAATTTTAAGTATTAAGTATTGGGTATTGAGTGTTGAATTGAGGCCGTTTGTCAGTCTGAATTTATTTCAGAATCCATAGAACGAAAACCCATATTATACTTAATTTGGTTCGCGTAAAGACAAAATGAAGCCGCAAAGAACGTAAAGAAATAGTAAGAACTGTGATTTGTGTGATTAATTTGAATATGATGATTAAAATATAACATTAATTCAAAATTTAAAATACCAAATTTAAAATACAAAATAAATCCCGGTTCGAGTTAATTACCAGCTACCCCCGAATTTAAATTTAAATTCAAATTCCTTTTGATTTTTTGTAGTAAGGTTCGTAGTGTTCAATGAACGAGTAATTTGAATTACTGGCGATAAAGCCCAAGGTAAAGGGTATTCGATGCTGAATTCGTAGTTGTTTGCAAAGTCGCCAACGTTACCGCCAACTTTCCATTTGCTTCCGGCAATCCGTCCTGTCAATTTGAGAGTGGCTTGTTCCCATGAACCTTTGCCGAAGTCAATATCGGCAGACTGGATAATTCCCGTACCCTGGAGTGCTTCGGTAAGGAATGATGAAGCCACGGCAGATGTCGAGCTTCCAATGTCCAGGTTAATAAATCCTTTTGTAGAACTGCCGCTCAATTCCTCCTTGGTTTTTCCTGTGATTAACATGAGGATTGCATCCTCTCTGATTTTAGAAGTATCGCCGACTGCTTCACGGTCATTAATGCTATAGCTAAAACGTATATGAGGTTTTTCTTTTGTGCCGGTAACATACAGAATCACTTTATAATCACGCGGTTCGTTTGATACTGTGGTTGTTCCTTTATATTCAGCTACAAGGTCCAATCCGGGATTAGTCATAGCTCCGGTTGGAAATGATATGTTCCCGTTTGTACTGAATTGCTTGAGGAACTTTAAAGTAGAACCTTCCTTAACAATAATGTCTCCGTAGAAGTTTGGTTCTGTGCTGCCTCTCTTTAATACATAACGTAATGGCTGTGAGGGGTCTTTGACACCAATTTCGGCGAATAGAGCCTGCTGGAATCCCATTTCCATATTGACGATAAAACTGCCTTTGATTCTGATGTTCAGGTCATAGTCAATCAAATCTGCTATGTCTTTTTTTAATTCACTTGTCCCGGTGGTTGTTTTGGGAGTTTGTTCAGTAGTTTGTTTGATGCTGTCCCAAAGAGCAGTAATTTTTAAATAATTATTTTTTTCTTCATATCTGAATGCCGACTTTCTTATTTGAGCGGCATTTGTGTTGGGCATTGTCAGGTTAGCATGTAATACATTGACATCACCCTGAAGAAAAGGCTCGTCCAAAGTGCCGAAAAAGGTTATTGGCTCAGGTCCCGTGGAAATTATAAAATCGCCGTACAAAGTAGGCATGGCTTTAACTGATGAATAATTCAAAACTTTAATACCGGGAGAATTAATTTGAATATTCAAATCCCCCGGTTCCAAATTTTTCATTTCGACTTCTCCGTTTATAAACGCTTTACCATTGCTCATGTCCTCCTGGAGATTGAACAGTTCCAAATTTTTAAGAAGAATCAGGTTCGGCTCAAGTTCAATTTTTCCCTTTGACAAATACTTCAAATTTGTTGCCTGAACAATGAATGAAGTGTTTTTATACTGAATGTCGCCGGTAATATTAATGCCGTCAGGAGCATAGCCTCTCACTTCTAATACGGCATCAGCCATGCCTCTGAGACTGTCGAGAGCAGGAACGAAGGGCGAGGCAAGTTCGAGAGGGAGGTCAAAAGACTTCATTAGAATATTAAATTCACTACCTTTGTGAATCCTGTTTTTTACCGGGTTTGTACTTAGATTCAATGGTAATGACAGAATATCGAGAGATAAAATTTTACGTGTGTCTGAGCCCATATTATTTGTAATTTCAAGGTTGCCTGTTACCAGGGAATCGCTGTGGTGAAGGAATCCTGAAATGCCGCCAATGTATGTACCGCTGTAATTAATGTCGGATGTATTCAAGCTCATTGACAAATCCGGATTTTCAATTTTTCCTTTAAAATTTATAGTCAGTGAATCAATGTTTCCTTTAAGAGTGGAAATCTGTTTCCGGCTCTCAGGCGGCATGAACAGGGCAATATCAGGAAGTTTGAAATTTTTTACATAGAGATTTAAATTACTTCCTTTGTCTGAATAAATGCCGGAAAGACTGATTGATTCCGAATTAGAGCGGCTGAGTAACAATGATTTTATATCAACACCATTGTTATCAATATTTATCTTAATCTTTTCCGGAGAGGTCCAAACAACAGAGTCAAGCAATGCAAATCGTGAACTGTCAATCTCAACTTCATACCCGGTTTCTTTGAAATTTATTTTTCCGTTATTATACACTTTAAGGATATTATTAATATCGGAAGATATGGTAAATTCAGTGTAATTGTCCTTGTAGTTCACAGAAGCATAAGGTTCATTCAGGATAATATCATTAACAAGTATATCACCGCTTGCAATGAAGTCAAGGTTTATATCGCTTAATGAAGGGAGCGAATCTTTTAAATTCATATCAATAATGCCTCTAAAAAGCAGGGGCCTTGAAGATATTTCAAAGGAAGGAGCATCTATTTCAAATTGATTTATACGAATTGAATCAATCGAGAGCCTGGCGGACTGGGAGGCTGTTTCCCAGGAAAAATCAATCGTTGATTCTGAGTGCAGTTTTATATCCTTCAGATATACAGCAAGTAGCGAGAGGTCTTTTATATCGGAATGAAATTTTAATTTCATAGGTTCGAAGGAAGTAATTTTTGGCAGAGTAATACCGGTTGAATCAATCGAACTTTTGTCACGGTTCGTTATGTTAACTTTTGATAATACAAAGTCTGCGATGGTTAAGCCTTGTGCGGCGGATATATTAAATAAATTTTTATATGTGTAATCGCCGGAAAGAGTAATATTCAAAAAGTCGGATTTTATAAATAATGCCCTGGCACCTGAACTTCGGCTTGCATTGACATTCAGCGTGAAAGGATTTAATGCCCTGTCTCTGAAGGCACAATCATTGATTTTTGCATTCAAAATCGTGTTGAGGCTGTCCGGGTCGAAGCCTTCACCGTTAAGTGTAATTTCACCCGATATATATTCTGGAGCATAAGAGTTAGTTGATAATGATGCTGTATTTAAACCGTTGAAGCTGAGATTGAGAGCATAAACCGGCTTATTGAAATCTGCGATGTTCAATCTGCCTGAAAGAGAAATTTTAGCAAAATCTTCATACTCAGGAGTAATTGTATCAAGGACAAGATTGTTGTTCAACAGGAATCTCAGGGTATCCATATAAATTGTACCTCTGCCGTCAATCCGTGCAGAGAGGTTCAAATCGTTAAAGTAATAGCTCATCAGTCTTGAGTTCGTAGAGCTGATGCCGAGTCTGAGTGACATATTTTTAATATCAGTTCCTGCTCCTGCAAAATCAATTGATGAATTTAATGAACTTGTAAATTCAGGATTTCTTAGAATATTTGATAAATTGAAATTCCCGGTTTTCAAATTGCCGCTGTATGTAAGGTGGTTTCTGAAGCCTACTCCTGCCTGTCCTGAAATTTTTCCGAAACTGCTTACAGCGTCGAGGCTCAAAGAGATAGAATCATTCTTTCCATGTATTTCTGTATTATTGAGAGAGAGCAAACCGAAGTCAGGTACTGTTACCGGGTCAATGAACGGGAGCCTCCGCATTAAATCCGAATAATCTATATTAGTTTCATCAATTCTAACAAGATAATCAAACTTCTCAGGCTCGGTGAGGCTTTTCAGCCTGCCTGTCAGATTTATTTCAGAATTGTTAAATTCAAGTTTCAGTTTTTTTATGTTGAGATTATTCAGTGAGCCGTTTGCTTCGAGGTCGAGAGCATAGTCTTCGGTGAGTTTTACCGGAATAGGTATAAGCCGAATAAGTTCATTCATATTTACAGGGTCGGCTTTTAACTTCACAGTCAAAGGAGAATTATTAAAATCGGGTTCGGTTTTGTCGCTGAAAACGTTGATTCTGTCAAGCTTAGCAGATATTGTAATGCTATTACTTTCTGTATAAAGATTCAGGATTTTTATTTCGAGTTTGGATGTATCGGCTATAGCATCCAGGAACATATTCTTCACGACTATACCTGAGTTCCTGTCCCTGAATTTCAATGATTCAATCTTTGCAGCAAATGACGGTTCACCAAGTTTGAGAAGACAGCTTAGTTTGAGATTGAGATTTTCGAGATTCATATTTCCATAGTCAACATTACCAGTTGATTCGTGGCTTGTGGTGCCGTCAAATACTTTGAGTTTAGCATTATTGATTATTAGCTTCTTGACTTCAACAATCCAGTCAGTCTCGGATGTAGTGGTGTCAGAACTTGGTTTTGCTATATGCTCGAAGTTCCAGGTGCTGTCGGTTTTTGAACGAATGAGTTTTATTATTGGCGACTCGAGGTAAATGTAATTTACTTTTGCTTTTTCGGAGAATAGTGGTTTGATATTGAAATTGACAACTATGTCTTTACAATAGACAACAGTGTCACCAGCGGCAGTGAGGCAGACGTTTTTCAATTCCAGACCACCTTTGAAGGGATTAAGTATCACATCCGAAAATTCGAGCTTGCCTTCAAGTTCATTATTAACGAGTTCGAGTAGGTAGCCTGAGAGCCATCGGCGGAAGCCTTCGGTTTGGGATAGTCCAATGAAGCTGAGTGAGAGAATGAAAAGCAAAGCAATAGCAATTAAGCTGACTTTGAGGAAAGTCCGCAGGAACCTTGTGAGGAGAGATTTTTTTTTCTTCTCCTCTTTATCTTTTGTCTCGATATGTTCTTTCTTCTCTTCGCTCATCAACAGTCGGTGCTTATTCTCCTTATAAATATAATATAAAGTTCCCTAATAATTAATTACATTTTATTAATCCCACAAATGTGGGTTTTTATTTTCCATAATGTTCTTCTATATCAACAGATTAAATACGCATAAAATTCTACGGTTTATTAAAATATAATATAAAAGGCACAAATATAGTGCCAGTAAAAAATTTTCAATTTTCAATTTTCAATTTTCAATAAATTTTAAATAATTGAATTTTAAAACTTATATAACTCATGTTACGCAATCACATAACCTCTGTAATCCATACGTTCAACTCATACGGAGTTGGACTCTGATTATTTATTGTCTTTGTTACAGATGTTTAACTCATATTGAGTTAATCCCTTTTTTTAATTACGGTCATTTCCAAAAATTAGTTGAAAATTTAGATCCTCTTTCAAAATCATTATACATTTAGTCTCTTAGTTAC
>Ga0154404_1017_pt2 | contig 29376 bp, 30 predicted proteins | sample RifGroB2_FD_115908 | JGI IMG/M metagenome (GOLD analysis project Ga0154404, IMG submission 115908) | Ignavibacteria bacterium GWB2_35_12 | reverse complement strand
TTTGTATTGAGCATTGTCTGATGAATTCCCCTTGCTACTATGTCTCGCGGAGCGAGTGAGCCTCTCTCGTCAAAATCCTTCATAAATTCCCTGCCATTCTTGTCAATCAACTTGCCGCCCTCGCCTCTCATTGATTCTGAAATTAGAAAACTTTCGCGGTCGTTGTATAAAGTTGTAGGATGGAACTGGATGTATTGAAGATTGAAACATCTCGCACCTGCCCTCCATGACAGAGCAATGCCATCTCCCGTTTGTTCAGGTGGATTGGTTGTATGCCTGTAAATTTGGCCCAAGCCACCTGTGGCTATGATTATTTCAGATGAATAAATTGGAAATACTTTTCCTGTTTTCATATTTAATACAAAAGCACCAAAACATGCAGGCTTATCATAGATATTCAATAGATTCTTTGAATGATGGGATAATGTAAGCAAATCGACTGCTGTGTGGCTAACAAGAACTTCTATGTTCGGATGTTTTTCAATTACATTCAGAACACTTTTCTGTATTGACTTACCTGTGCTGTCCTTGGAGTGCAGAATTCTTGGTAGTGAATGGGCCCCTTCGGCTGTCAGGTCAAATTCGTTTTCGGATTTTTTGTCAAAATCAATGCTGAATTTATCAATCAATAATTCTTTCACAAGTGTGGGACCCATCTGGCAAAGCTGGTCAACAGCAGGCTCCCAGCATAAACCATCACCTGCTTCAATAATATCCATCTTCAATTTTTGAGGTGAGTCCATAAAACCTTTGTATATGATACCTCCTTGTGCGTATGCACTGCTACCACCGAGAAGCTCTGATGTCTTGGTGATGATGGTAACTTTCCTTCCCATGTCTGCCGCTGTTATTGCCGCTATTGCTCCCGCAAGCCCCGAACCGATGACGAGTATATCTGTTTTTATCATTTTTTCTTAATCGTATTTATATTTCAATTCATTAACGTAAATATAAGATGATTATTAAATGTCTTTAATGGTTGAAACATTTTATTCCAAAAAATTACTATTGTTTGAATTCAAAAAATTTACTATTTTCAGATAACCAGAAACTGTAAGGAAATTAAAATAATTAATTTTACTTTAATTTATTAAATGAAAATTATGTGAAACTTTATATCAAATACATGGTGAGCACTCGCTGCAAAATGATGGTGAAAGAAGAGTTAAAAAAACTCGGACTGCATTATATCATGGTAGAGCTTGGTGAAGTAGAGATTATGGAAAATATTACAGCGGAACAGCGCGAGCAAATAAAAATTGCATTACTCAAATCAGGACTTGAGTTGATGGACGACAAGAAAGCTATGCTGATTGAAAAGATAAAAAATATTATTGTTGAATTGATTCATTACTCGGATGAAGAGTTAAAAATAAATTTTTCGGATCATTTAAGTAACAAATTAAACCACGATTATACTTATATGGCAAATTTATTTTCAGAAGTACAAGGAACTACTATTGAGCAATTCATCATCTCTCATAAAATTGAACGGATAAAAGAATTGATTATTTATGATGAATTAAACATTACGGAAATTGCATGGAAGATGAATTACAGCAGTGTTGCGCATTTATCAAATCAATTTAAAAAAGTTACAGGACTCTCACCTTCTCATTTTAAACAATTGAAGGACAAAAGGCGAAGCCCGATTGAAGAAATTGGAAATTTAATTGTATGAATAAATAAATGAAAACAACAAAAACGCAAGAATCTCAATACGCCAGAAGTTTGATAGAAGCCAGCCTGGACCCGTTGGTTACCATAAGCCCCGAAGGGAAGATTACGGATATGAATCAGGCAACCGCAAATATTATTGGTATGTCGCGCGAACAATTAACAGGTTCTGACTTCTTCGATTATTTTACCGAACCACAAAAAGCACGTGAAGTTTACCAGGAAGTATTCGCAAAAGGATCTGTTGCCGATTCTCCGCTTACGCTTCGCCATAAGGACGGCAAGCTGACCGATGTGTTATTCAACGGATCAGTTTATAAAGATGATAGAGGAAATGTATTGGGTGTTGTTATTGTTGCAAGGGATGTTACTGACCAAAAAAGAATTGCAACAGAATTGACAGAAGCAAAAGTGTTTGCCGAGATGGCAGCGGGAATTGCAGAAGAAGCAAAAATAAAAGCCGAAAATGCCACACTAATAGCTGAAAGTGCAGTGAAAGCGAAACAGCAATTTTTGTCAAACATGAGTCATGAAATTCGCACACCGATGAATGCGATTATCGGATTTACAAAAGTGGTGTTGAAAACAGATTTGTCAGCAAAACAAAGAGAATATTTACAAGCCATAAAAATAAGTGGCGATTCATTAATCGTGCTCATTAACGACATACTCGATTTGGCAAAAGTAAATGCGGGAAAAATGACATTTGAGCAAATACCTTTCAAAATGGCTTTATCCATATCAGCCATGGTTCATTTGTTTGAGACAAAAATTCAGGAAAAGAACTTAGAGTTTATTAAAGAATACGACAACAAAATTCCGGAGGTGTTGGTTGGCGACCCAGTGCGTTTGCACCAAATTATTTTAAATCTTATAAGCAATGCAGTAAAGTTTACAACAAAAGGAAAAATTACAGTGCGTGTTCATTTGCTGAATGAAGATGAAGAGAAAGCAACCGTTGAATTTGCAGTTACGGATACCGGAATTGGAATTCTGGAAAATAAAATAGAAAAGATTTTTGAAAGCTTTCAGCAAGCATCCAGCGACACTGCAAGGTTGTATGGGGGAACGGGATTAGGACTTGCCATTGTTAAAAAATTAGTAGAAATGCAGGATGGAAGCATTAGTGTAAAAAGTAAAATTGATGAGGGCTCTACTTTTAGTTTTATATTAAGTTTTCAAAAGACAAATGCTGAAGCTGAATTAAAAACAGGAATAGCTGAATTGGATACGGAAATTAGAAACATAAAAGTATTGGTGGTTGAAGACATTGCACTCAATCAATTACTGATGAAAACACTGTTGGATGATTTCGAATTTGAATGCGATATTGCCGAAAACGGAAAAATAGCCATTGAAAAACTGCAGACTAAATCATACGATATTGTTTTGATGGATTTGCAAATGCCAGTAATGAATGGATTTGAAGCTACAGAATACATTCGAAAAAAAATGAATTCTAAAATTCCCATCATCGCTTTAACTGCCGACGTAACCACAGTTGATTTGGCAAAATGCAAAGATGTTGGCATGAATGATTACATCGCAAAGCCCGTTGACGAAAGATTATTATACAGTAAAATAGTTGGGTTAGTTAAGATACCCTCACTTATAAAATATAATGGAAATGAAGGGAATGGAAACGGTCAAAGTAAAAAGTTAAAATGTATTAACTTAGATTATTTAAACCAACGCACTAAATCTAATCCCAAATTGATGATGGAAATGATTTCACTTTATTTGGAACAAACCCCACCTTTAATCAGCGCAATGAAACAAAGCTTGCAGGATAAAGATTGGAATTCATTGCACTCGGCAGTGCATAAAATGATTCCCTCATTTTCAATAATTGGTATTAGTACAGATTTTGAAAACATGGCAAAAAAAGTTCAGGAGTATGCAAGCACAAAGCAACAGACAGATGGAATACCCGACCTGGTATTACAGCTTGAAAACGTTTGTGCACAGGCATGTAAAGAATTGGAAGAAGAATTAAATACAATTAAAATTACTAACTTATGAAAAACGAAAAAATAAAACTTTTCCTGGTAGATGACGATGCATTGTTTTTAAAATCATTAGAAATTGATTTCCTTCAGCATGCTGATTTTATCATTGAAACATTTGCAACAGGCGAACTTTGCATGGATAATTTATCGCATAACCCTGATGTAATCATTTTAGATTATCGTCTGGACTCCATTGTTCAAAACGCGATGAACGGAATAGAAACATTGGATAAAATAAAGACTTTCAATCCTGATATTCCTGTTGTGATGCTATCCTCTCAAGATAAAATTGAAGTGGCGATAAATTGTATGCATCACATGGCTTTTGATTATGTAGTGAAAAGCGAAACCGCCTTCGTACGCTTACAAAAAATCATCGCTACCATTTTCCGTTACAAAAAAATGGAAAAGGAATTGAATTGGTATATGAGTAAGTTATAAAAACATTGATAATTTTATTTTCAGAACTGCCCTGCAAAACTATTTAACAGTAAATCCTCTCACACAAAATTGAACGGGTAAAAAAATTACTCGTATATAATGAACTCTACCTTACTGAAATAGCATAGAAATTTCACTACAGTAGCGTACAGTATTTATAAAACCAGTTTAAAAAAAATACAGGTTTATCACCTTCTCATTTCAAACAACTCAAAGACAAACGAAACAACTCACTGAATGGAATTATCGAACAAGTCATTTTATATAAAAATGTGTGAATCATGTAACTTATTTCCAAAGTTATGTAATACAAACTGATTAGTACAGCATTAAATTTGTTTTGTAATTGATTACACAAATTTGGGAGTCATCAATATGACAACAAAACCACCCAAACCTGCAGTTGCCGCTTCTATCAACACGGATAACCGGCAAGAGAAAAAAAGTAAACTTAAAGATAAGTTTCCTCGCTTAACAGATTATGACATCTGTCGTAACAACTGAACTTTCAGAAAGAGAGCAGTTTAAATTTATTAAATATTTTAAATATTAAAGGTAATTATATGAAAATTTTTACAGCACACACAGTTGGCATCTACTACCGATTAACTCGCTTACTTGGGGCGATGTTGATGGTTGCTTTAATGGCGACTTCCGTTGCCATGTCGATACAAACTCTAGACCTTTTATCGACATCGAATTTTGTTGTTCTGGCTGGTTCAACAGTCACAAGCATTCCGCCTCTTTCGATAACAGGTGATGTTGGCTTATACCCGGCAGCCGGCAGTTATATATCCGGATTTGATGGGACAAATGTTATCGGTATATTATACGTGAGAGATGCTTCCGGACCTTCAGGTTCAGTTATAAATGCTACCCTCTTGCTACAAGCCAAGAGCGATTTAACAACTGCATATAACGACGCCGCAGGAAGAACTCCTGTGCCAACGGGACCTTTTCTGAATCCTAATGGAGGAAATATCGGTGGATTGAACCTTGTTCCGGGTCTCTATAAATTCACATCTGAATGTCAAATAACCGGGGCGGATGTTACTCTTACGGGTAGCGCAACTGATGTATGGATTTTCCAGATAGCCTCCCTTCTCAATTTGGGTAGCGGAATCCATATCATTCTTGCTGGCGGAGCCCAGGCAGCCAACATCTTTTGGCAGGTAGGCACTTCGGCCACTCTTGGAACGTACTCGGTTTTCAAAGGGACCATCCTTGCAGACCAATCTATCTCGCTGGATGTCGGTGCAACTATTGAGGGCAGGGCACTGGCATTTACCGGTGCGGTTACAATGGCATCCGGTGTTACAGGTGTCAAACCGGAACTTGTGACAACTTTTCCGATCTTTTCAGCCAATCCGACACAGTTGCAATTTGGACAAGTTAACAACGGATTTTATAAAATAGACTCAGTTACAGTGACCAATACCGGAACAGCTAATCTTATTATTAACAGTGTAACAAGTTCAAATGCATTTTTTACAGTTACTCCAACAAGCGGAACTATTACTCCGGGTTCAACAAAGAAATATTATGTTACTTTCGCGCCACTAACAGACGGATTGCAAAATAGTTATATCGTTTTTAATCATAATGCCGCGAATGCAAGGGATACAATCAGGGGCATTGGGACAGGTGCTACCGCTAACTTCTCGGTAAGTCCGTTGAATCTGAATTTCGGAGACGTGAACAAGGATATCACGAAAAGGGACAGCGTTACCGTAACAAACACAGGGACTGGCGGTCTTATAATTTCGAGCATCACATCGAGTAATACTCATTTTACCATAATTCCGCTCGTAGCAATAATACAGCCAGGTTCAACGCGGAAATTCTATGTTACTTTCACGCCACTTGTAGACGGGTTGCAATATGGTAAAATCTATTTTAATCATAATGCTGCGAACGCGAAAGATTCAATCATTGTCAGCGGTATAGGTGTTACTCCTAAGTTCACAGTAAGCCCATTGAGTCTGGATTTCGGAAATGTTAATAATGCAATCACGAAAATGGACACCGTAAAAGTAACAAACACAGGGAATGCCGACCTGATAATTACGAGTATCACATCAAGTAATTGGCATTTTACCATAACTCCGCTCAGAGCCACGATTGCGCGTGGTTTATCACAGGAATTCTATATCACGTTCACGCCACTCACATCCGGATTACAAAATGGTTATATCCGCTTTAATTTTAATGCGACAAATGCGAAAGACTCAATCCCCGTCACAGGTACAGGCGTTGGCACCCCTGTCTCTCCTACGTTCTCAATAAACCCATTGAGTCTGGATTTCGGAAACGTGAACACCGGTACTACGAAATTGGACAGCGTGACCATAACAAACACAGGTACTGCCAATCTGACCATATTAGGCAACACCTCAAGCAATGTTTATTATACCACAACTCCGAGCATTATAATTATTACGGCCGGAGCATCAACGAAATTCTATATCATCTTCGCTCCACTCAAACCCGGATTACAGGATGGTTATGTTTACTTTTATCATAATGCGACAAATGCGAAAGACTCAATTCACGTCAGTGGTACAAGTGTCGGCAATGATCTCGCTCCTAAGTTTTCAGCAAGCACATCAAATCTGGATTTCGGAACCGTGTTCATCGGTTTTTCTAAACAGAAAAGTGTCATCGTAACAAACACAGGAGGTATTGCTCTGGTTATTTCAAACATTATCACAAGCGATGATCATTACATCATAACTCCGATAATTAGTACGATTGCTCGCGGTGCTTCGCTGGAAATCTTTATCACGTTTGCACCGACAGTAGTAGGTCAGGTTAATGCGAAAATTCTATTCACTCATAATGCAGGCATGGATACAATTAATGTTACTGGAAGAGGTCTGAGCAGTGTTCCTGTACTTACCATAGAGGCTGCACGTGCACTCCCAATTGGAACAGAGTTTATAATCGAAGGAACAGTAACACGCACATTAGGCAGCTATACACGCATTCAGGATGAAACCGCAGCAATCACAATAGTTCAGACAACGGGTGAATTTTTCAATGAGGTTGAAATTTTCGAGATTCAAGTTGCTGACAGGGTACTTATTCAAGGCAGTATTTCAGAGATAAATTATCTCATGGTAATTAATGGAAACGATTTAACCGGCTACCAACGGCTTTCTCGCTTGAACGAACTTCCAACTCCGGTGATAGTTTCTCTTTCAGAACTTGTTAATAATGGAGAACAGTATGAAAGTCGTCTAATCGAACTTGAGAATCTGACCATCACAAGTGGCAGTGGTGATATCTTCTACGAATCAACTACATACCAGGTAATTGATGCAAGTGATTTATCCAATTCAGTTGTGATACGCATCGGCAATAGTGAGGATACGGAAATGGACGGAATGCCATTCTTCCAATCATCAGTAACATTTGAAGGTGTGTTAAGCCAATCGAGTATTTCTGATCCTTCAGGCGGTTATCAGTTGACACCTATATTTCCAACTGATTTGCGTTATGGCCCAACTGATGTTTCAGAGACAATAACAGGAAATCAGTATTCACTATCTGACAACTATCCAAATCCGTTCAATTCTTCTACGAATATTCAATATAGGCTTGGAACTGCGGATTTTGTTACACTAAAGGTATTCAACGTACTTGGTAATGAGGTTACTACCCTCGTGAATGGTTTCCAGGAGGCTGGCACCTACACCGTGCCGTTCTCAGTAGCAAGTAATTTATCACCCGGTAGCAGTGTATATTACTACCGATTGGAAGTTGGAACATTCGTTTCAACTAAGCAAATGATACTCATGAAATAATTAACACTTATTATATCCCCTCCTTGCAAAGGAGGGGATATTTTTGAGTGAAGCTTAGAAATATGCGAGGTTTGATTACAAGTAATAATCATAAAAAAATTTCACGATTACATGAATAGAATCATTAGAAACAGGTATATCTATAAAATGTCAACTAAATTTTAAAATGGAAAAGTGTGAAACATATAACTTATTTCTTACATTATCTAACACAAATTGATTTGCATTGCCTTAGCTTTGTTCTGTAATTGTTTATCACAAATTTGGGAGTCATCAATATGACAATAAAATCGCCCAAACCAGCAACTACCTCTTCTATCAACCTGGAGAACCGGCAAGAGAAAAAAAAGTAAACTTAATGAAAAGTTTGCTCGCTTTACAGATTCCGATATCTGTCGAAACAACTGAACTTTCAGAATGAGAGCAGTCTAAATTTATTTTTAATATTATAGGTAATTTTATGAAAATTTTTACAACACACACAGCAGGTATTTACTACCAATACACTCGATTACTTCGAGTGTTGATGATGGTTTCTTTAATGGCGACTTCCGTAGCCATGGCGATACCAACTTTAAACCTAAGATCGATGGAAAATTTTGTTATTCTGGCTGGTTCGACAGTCACGTGTATTCCGCCCGTTATGATAACAGGTGATGTAGGCTTGAGTCCTGCAGCCGGCAGTTATATAGTAGGATTCGATGGATCAAATGTAACCGGTATATTATATGTGGTAGATGCATCCGGTCCATCAGGTTCGGTAGAAAATGCTACCCTTCTGCAAACTGCAAAGAGTGATTTAACCATAGCGTATAACGATGCCGCCGGACGAACGCCAGTGCCAACGGGACCTTTTCTGAATCCTGGTAGCGGAAATATAGGCGGATTAGACCTCGTCCCGGGTCTCTATAAATTCACCTCTGACGCTGCAATAACCGGGTCTGACGTCACTCTTACCGGTAGCGCTACCGATGTCTGGATTTTTCAGATAGCATCCTCTCTCAATGTGGGCAACGGTATCCATGTCATTCTCGCTGGTGAAGCCCAGGCATCAAACATCTTTTGGCAAGTCGGAACATCAGCCACTCTTGGAACCAACTCGGTCTTCAAAGGAACCATCCTGGTGGACCAATCAATCTCGCTGGGTACCGGTGCAACAATGGATGGCAGGGCGTTAGCATTTTCTGCTGCGGTTACAATGTCTTCAGGTGTTACAACAACCAAACCGGGAATTGTTACAACTTTTCCAATTTTTTCAGTCAATCCGACACAGTTGGCGTTTGCTGATGTCAGCAACGGATTAAGCAAGATGGACTCAGCCACGGTAACTAATACCGGAACAGCGAATCTTATTATTAGCAGCGTAACAAGTTCTAACCCATTATTTACTGTAAATCCAACAAACGGCACAATAAGTCCGGGTTTAACCCAGAAATTCTATGTTGCTTTCGCGCCACTCACAGTCGGGTTGCAAAATGGTTATATTCATTTTAATCATAATGCTGCGAATGTGAAAGATTCAATCAGTGTAAGCGGTACAGGTGTCCCTCCGACTGATGTTTCGGAGATAGTAAATGCAAATCAGTATTCACTATATGACAACTATCCAAACCCGTTCAATTCATCTACAAAGATTCAATACAGTCTGGGAATTGCGGATTTTGTTACACTAAAGGTATTCAACATACTTGGTAATGAGGTTACTACCCTCGTTAACGGTTTCCAGGAGGCTGGCACCTACACCGTGCCGTTCTCAATAGCAAGTAATTTATCACCCGGTAGCTGTGTATATTACTACCGTTTGGAAGTTGGAACATTCGTTTCAACTAAGCAAATGGTACTCGTGAACTGATTACCTTCTCTTTCTTAAATCCCCTCCTTGCTAAGGAGGGGATATTTTGAGCGAAGCGAGAATTAGGGGTGGTCTGATTAAACCATAACTTTTCCAAATTTACGTAATATGCATATCGAGGGAGTCAAGCAGGATCTTGTTTTTTTGGGTAATCTCGGCAATATACCACTTGTCATTGATTTTAACTTTCCTGACTTCCTTTAGAAATAGAATCAAATCCATTGGAGCATACCTGTTGTTCAATTCCTTTGATTTAAGTAATTGCAGTATTTTATAATACCAATGCAGTGTTATGTAGTTGATAAACATCCATGCCTCCAATGCCTGCTCATTCTGCATATAGCTTTTATCTGCATCAATAATATTTTTGAGCGCATCAATCATTGATTCAATTTGAGCCCTACTTTTATAATCTATAAATATCTGTTCAGGTGTTCTTTTAAGATTGTTCATCAGGGCTATGGTACCAAATCTGTATTGTTGCAAATGAAAATCATCTATATTGTATTCTTCGGGGATACTTTCTATTCTGAATAGATAGTCCTTAGTCTCATCTGCTTTTAATGCGTCGTCAAGGAAAATATGTATGTTTTCATTGCCTGCTTTAGTTGAATAGTGCCAAATGATCCTGTTTTCAAATTTGAAGAAGCCCTCGAATTTTTGTTTATCGCCGGTTTTTATGTTATCGTAATCAATGAGCTTGTTATTGCGCTTGAGAGGCACAATGAACTTTAGGTTTTCCTCTTTTAGCAGGTCAATGTTGTTTTTTGAATAAAATCCTTTGTCGGCAATTATTACCGCATCTGTTATATGTGATTCTTTGAGGCATAGCTTAAATGCTTTTATGTCTTTTATATTGCCCGGCATTATTCTGTAATAAACCGGTAGTTGTGACTTGACTGAAAAAATGAACATTATGTTAGCCAAGGAATTATATGTACCTTTCTTGCTTTTACCAAATTTGGTTATATCCATCTTTTTGGAATTGCTTATGAGGCCTGTCCCGTCGAATAATATATTATCATTGGGCTTGCCGAATTCTTTAAAAAAACCTGTTATCTGGGAACGTTGTGTGCCTATCTGTTTTAACAGCCCGGTAATGTTCTTGGGAGACAGCGGCAATCCCGGGTATTGCTCGGATAAATAGCTGTGTAAATAATGGAATTCAACATTCTTCATATGGCTTTGGTGAACAAGCTTACAGTATGCCAATGTCACTATTTCCTGCCAATGTCCGGGGAAATATTTCTGCAAAAGGGTTATGTATTTAGCAAGGCCACTATCAATAAAAGCGACAATGCCATACTCCTTTACGCACAGTTGGGATACAACAAGTTCTCTTTTTCGTAACTTGGCTTTGTCGGATTCAATAAAGCCGTCTTCTTTTGTGATTTTTCCCAATAATTTCCCGGTGATTTTTTTTGCTCGTTTTTTATCGGGGTCCCATTTGCTTGTGACTTGATATAGATAGTATTTGCCGTTTAGCAAGCGCAGTTCTGTACCTTTGAGCTTATGTTTAGTTGCCCATTTGGGATGTATAGCCATATCAATTTCCTTTTGTAATATTACGTAAATACGTAATAGCTAATATAAGAAAAAAAATACTTTAATGCAAGCATCACAGTACTTTTATTTTAATTATATTACGTATTTTTAGGAAAAGTTATGGCTTAATGCAAGCGATGAAGAAATATTTTCATGGGCAATGAAAAACAATCATATAATTTTCATTCATGACCTTGACTTTGGAACTATTCTGTCAAATACTCTGAACAACTCACCAAGTGTAATTCAAATCAGGACACAAAAAATAAATCCTGAAGAAATTGGAAATACAATTTTGTCAGCTTTGAATAACTTTGAAAAACATTTCATTGAAGGTGCAATTGCAGTAATTAATGATAAAAAGACAAGAATAAAAATCCTTCCATTAAAAAAATAATAATACATACAACTTAAAATCCAGCTTGACGGAGGCTGTGTGTTTTTTGGACGCCACCCGGGACTCGGCTTCTTCTGTGCAATTGAATTAAATTCAATGGAATTGTATATTCAGCAGAATTGTGAATTATAATAAAATATTAATTCAGTAGTTAATAAATTCATGTTTTTCAATAAAGTAATATGATTATGAAAACTTTTTCAAGAATTGAATTAAATTCCAACATAATGGGTGGAAAACCATGTATAAAAGGAACAAGAGTTACTGTTGGTACAATTGTCGGTTTAATTGCATCCGGGGCTTCTTTTGATAATATTCTTCAGGATTATCCATATTTGAAAAATGAAGATATTACAGAATCACTCGAATATGCAGCATGGCGAACTTCTGAAGTAGAAGTTGAATTGGAATCTGCATGAAAATCCTGCTCGACATGAATTTACTTTTTCCTATATGTTTCTTTTCTGTGGCCTACTTTTACTACTACAATTACAAATCAGGAAAATAATCTTTTCACTTCTTCATGGTCAATAGTTTCTTCATCCTTCCTGTCGGTTAATGCCTTTAAATCTTCCAAATCTTCCATCAGTTCTATATAGTCTTCATAAGGTAAAAGAACATCAGTCTTATTACCTTCGCTGTCAATTATATATTTTGGTTCAACCATAAGTAACTCCATCCTGTTAGTATTTAATAAATCCAATTACTTTTTGTTTTTGGTTTTTTTTCAGGCATATAAAGTATATGCCATTACATAAACTTCTAATATCAATTTTAAATTCATTTGAATTAATAGAACCTATTAGTAGTTTTTCACCTAAATAATTATATAAAATATATTCGGTATATATTCCTTGATTATTAATATTGATGAAATCACTCGCAGGATTTGGATATATTTGGCTATTATTCTCAGTTGAAGGTGTTTCTTCAACATTCAATACGACAATTTTTTTGGGAAACACAATAATACCAACTCCTGTAATAATCCATACCGAATCGTTAGTAATAATAACATCTTGTATATCCGGAATAGGATTGTGAAATCCTGATGTAGTATCGTCGAATCTAAAATAGGTTTTGTAATATTCGATTGGTCGTGTTGAACTCGTCCTTATTATCAATGAATTATCTCCTATTGCTTTAAGATTTGCTTTATGCAGGATAAAATCATTTCCCATCGAATAAATCATCTGTTTAGCAAAAACCAAATAGTTAGATTTATCGAGCCGCATTATTCTATATGTAGGATCGGCTAAAATTAAAGTTGAATCCCTATAAACAGGTAAATTATTTGATTCATCGAATATTACCCAGTTTCCATCTTTATAGACAACTAAACCTGAACAACAAGCTCCCGACTCGCCTGTAAATGGATCCCACCAGGAAACTGTATTTAAAGCAACCCAGATTGTATTTAAATCTTCCGGATAAATATGTGATACATTTTTAATGTACATTTTGGATTCCTCGCCTGAAAGACTCGGAATTTGCATGCTTGTAAATGAGCCGTCCTGGTTGTAAAAAATCAGATTGCTATTACTATCGTTTAAAGCGAAATCATCGTCCTTCGGATACCATATTCTATGCAATACAACTCTTCCATCTCTCAACGCGAAAAGAGATCTTTGAGAAGCAGAAATACTTGACATAGGTCGGAAGCTAGCACAAAAATTTGTCCTTGTGATTGTGGTAAATGATTTCCCATCAAATTTTAATAATTCAGAATTTCCCAGATATTTCTGGCCGTCTTCCTTATTTGTATCGTAAATTGATGTCGTAATCCATAGATTATTATAAATATCAACACAGAACTGTTCATAATTCCGCCATTGCTTCAGTGAATCATCTATGAAAAATGCATTCCATTTCCCATTTTTATAGCAGTACATCATATCGCTACCTACCCATATTCCTTCTGTTGAATCAAAATGAATTTGTGGTCCAGTAGATATTGGTATATCCTTAATAGAATCATTAATTATTAAAATTGTAGGGATACTATCCCATTTTCCTTTTTCATAAATCCTAATAGCACTAAAATTGAAAGGACCACTTTCTTTGAATTTTTTTATACAAAAAACAGCAACCTTATTACCTAATCTGTCACCAGCCATAAAATTGTTTATTCCTAAATCATAATCGCTTAATTTGAAATCAGCTGAATATGAAACAGAAGTTGCATATAATACTATAGCTATTATGAGATTTTTCATAATTTGCCTCAAAATCATTAGAAGACTATTTTTTCTTTATCAGAATATTTTATTTAAAAATTTTATATAGTAAGGCAACGCTTACAAATATATATTTATACAGTATCTACCTGCTTTTCTTTTTCTTTCCTTTCAATTAAAAAATTATTCAAATCATTATTTTTCAGCCTTTCATTGACTTGCTCAATCAAGGTTTTAATATCGTAGTTAGCTTCTTTCATAGCTTCTTCGCGAACTTTACGCTGAAATTCAACGCAATCAAAAGATTTTTCAAACATAGCTTAATACCTCCCTTGGGGTTCTTATTTCTATAGATTTATATCCGTTAATTATATTAATCAAATTATATTTAGAAATTTTTTCAAGGTTTACTACATGCTTAAAGTTCCAACTCACCAATACATTGACGTTTGAAATTGTCGCAATTGCAATATGTAAAGCGTCATCAGCAGACTTCTTAGTAACTATTTGAAAATCTAAATATTTTTCAGCTAATTCGGCAGATTCAGCAGGAACTAATATATATTCAATAAATTCATTTGGTATTGATGTAATTTTTTCTTTAACTTCCTTCCGTGCTTTTTGTAATTCGTCAATTGTCAATTTGGAAACAATCGCAATTTTCTTTCCTTCGATAAACTCATCAAACAACCTGTTCGACCACTCTTGAAATTCTTCGTCAAAACAGCCGCCGATTACCTATGTATCAATATATATTCTGGGTTTATGCATATCTAAAGCTACTTAAATTTTCTATCAATTACAAGATGTTTTTGGCAATTTATTTTTTTTATTATTAAATCTCTCCACACACTAATAAAAAGGGAAACGCCCGATTCCTTGAGCGTGCCTTCCCGCTGTTCTCTGACAAAATAAATTAGCGATTTTCAGAGAAGAACGAAGTAGGACCACGCTTACAAATATTTTAAACAGTATCTAACTGCTTTTCTTTCTCTTTCCTTTCTTTGAAAAATATGTACAAATCATTGGTTGTTAATCTTTTCTTAATATTATTAACCAATTTATCTAAATCATAGTTTGCTTCTTTCAACATGCTTTCTCTCACATCACGTTGAAATTGCACAGAATCAAAATCTTTTATTTTATTCATAACTTATCACCTCCATCGGAGTTCTTATATCAATATATCTATACCCTTTGAGTAGATTGACGGCATTAAATTTTCTTATTTTATCCAAATTCACGATATGTTTAAAATTCCAGCTTACAATCACATCCACTTCAAATACAGTTGCTGAGGCTATATGCAAAGCATCTTCTCTCGATTTCTCACCTAATATTCCGCTCTTCATATAATCATTTGCGAGTAGTAAAATCTCTTCAGATAATTCAATTACTTCTAAATATCCTTCAGGTATTTTTTTTATTTGAGATTTCACGTCAATAGGAGCATCCGTAAGTTCTTCAAGAGTTGTTTCTGAAATTACGGCAATTTTCTTTCCCGAAATAAAGTCCTCGAATAAAAGAGTTGACCATAATTTGAATTCTGCGTCAAAACAGCCGCCGATTACAGATGTATCAATATATATTCTTGGTTTATGCATATCTAAAGCTACTTAATTTTTCTATCAATTACAAGATGTTTTTGGCAATTTATTTTTTTTATTATTAAATCTCTCCACACACTAATAAAAAGGGAAACGCCCGATTCCTTGAGCGTGCCTTCCCGCTGTTCTCTGACAAAATAAATTAGCGATTTTCAGAGAAGAACGAAGTAAGACCACGCTTACAAATATTTTAAACAGTATCTAACTGCTTTTCTTTCCTTTCAATAAGAAATTTATACAAATCATTTTTTTCTTTCATTTTATCATGAAGTTTTATTAAACCTTCGAAAGTTTCCCCGGCTTCTTTCCATAATTCTTCTTGTATTCTCCATTTCATCTCCACACAGTCGAATTTTTTCTTTTTCATTTTTATAACACCTCCCTTGGAGTTCTTATTTCAATTATTGAATATCCATTCATTAAATTAACCGCATTATACATCTTTATTCTTCTGAGATTGACGATATGCTTAAAATTCCAGCTAACTAAAACATCTGCCTTATAAATTGTCGCTGCAGCTATATGCAAAACATCATCCGTGTATTTCCCGCTTATAGCTTTGCTTATGATATATTTGTTAGCCAAATTAATTATATCTTCATTTTTATTTACAACTTCTAAATAGACAGATGGTATTTCTTTAATTTTATTTTTAATTTCTTCATCTGCTCTTGATAACTCATCAGTTGCTATGTCAGAAATTACAGCTATTTTTTTTCCTTGAACAAACTCCTCAAACAGCTTATTCGACCACTCCTGAAACTCTTCATCAAAACAGCCTCCGATTACAGATGTATCAATAAATATTCTAGGTTTATGCATAACCAAATCTAATATAATTTCCTGTCATTTACAAGATTTTATTTATCTTTGATTTGATGAATCTTGAATCATTCAGAAAATATTGTTTGAGCAAAAAAGGAGTAACCGAAGATACACCTTTTGATGAGACTACTCTAGTGTTTCGCGTAGGAGGAAAAATATTTACATTGACCGATATTGTGCGAATTCCCTTCCGTTTCAATCTCAAATGCGACCCGGAACTTGCTATCGAATTAAGAGAAAAATACGAGTGCGTCACTCCCGGCTGGCACATGAATAAAAAACACTGGAATACTGTAGAGCCTGATTCGGGAATATCGGATAAAGCAATAATAGAGATGATTGACCATTCTTATGAGTTGGTTTATAATTCTTTATCAAAGAAAGAAAGAGAGAAAATAAGATAATTCCTCACGGTTTATCAAAATGGTGATTATCTGCATAAGAACTGAATGTGCCTCCCCAGCGCCAGCCTCGTTTCAGAAACTCCTGAACAATGAAATGCGATTGATAGAATGTTCCTGGTTTTGATGTGTCATATTTCGCTGACTTTGGACTTGCACTTCCATCCTTATGAATCACAGGATTGAAAAAAGGATTTATGTCAACAGCTTTGCCGAAAGAATGGTTCGAGAGCCTTTTGGTACCTGCAATGTTCCGGTAATTAAAAGCTGATGTGTTATTATCTTCCATCGAGGCATTATCAGACCATTTGTACTTAACAATTGGAACAACTTTCATAATTGGAAATTTATTTTGAAGTATCAATCTAAAAATTTCTTCAATATCTTCCTTTACGTCTTTATGAATAATCAACTGGCCGCGATGAAGTTTATCATCAACTGAATAATAAACAACATCGAGAAGAACAAGATTTAATATCACATCTTTCGGTGCCTTAGTGCCTTTGATTGCTTCCTCAAATGTCATTTGAGAGTCAATTATAATATTTTGAGAAAGTGAGTCCATTATAGAAATGCCAATTATGATAAGTATAACTGAAACAAATCTATTGAATCTCATAATATTAGATTTTATTATTTCCATTTCAAAGGTTTTTTAATAATATATCCACTCTCAATTTTTATTTCATCAGGTAATAATGAGTGTTCAAAAATATGATTATAATTTTCAAGTTTAAGATATGAATTACAAATTGTTTTGAGTTCGTAAGAAAATCTAAGCGGCGGAAAATAAACAAGCAATTTATGATTTGGCTTATATTCTCTGATAAATTCAAATGCGGGGGTTAAATCGCTATCAGCAGAAATTAAAATGCTTAAATCACATTTGTCATAAATTACATCTCTTATCAAATTAACAGCGATATTAACATCAGTTTGTTTTTCTTCAAATGTCTTATATTTATTACCCCCAAATTCAACATTTTTTTCTAAATACTTACCTAAAATTAATTTAAATTTTTTATTTATTTTATTTGCAGTAAAGAAAAGGTCTTGTCTATCCTGCTTTCCACTGTCTTTAGGTATAGCTGAAAAGTATTTGACTTCGATTAACTCTTGATGCTTTCTTAAGAAATTTGAACTGAATTTTACTAAATCAAGCCAATAAAATTTTTTCCACTTTTTTTCCCTAAGCCCGAAATAAAAGTTAAATCCGTCAATATAGAATATTAATCTCTGTTTTCTTTCCATTTAATTCTATAATATAAATGAAAAGCCCACTGCAATTGTGGGCTCAACGTATAGATTTCTCACTATACGGCGGTATGGGTATAAACCCATGCAAATATACGAAATTTATAAATTAATATTTTATTTTTTCTTTGAAGGATTTATCGTGTTTCAATTAATTTTCGTATAAAATACATATTTTTGCTATCTAACGCAGAAACAATTGACTTATTATTTATTATAAATGAAAAAAGAAGCAGGTAAAGGTTCACAGAAAAAACCAAAACACAATATAGATAAGGCAAAACAGCCTTCTACGAAGCCATTGCAAAAGCAAGAGAAGGAACAAAAAAAAGTTTCAGAAGAGCCCGGAATTAAATTCGAATGGAATCTAAGAAATCCAAAATTCAGAACTTCTTTATTATTTTCTGTTTTTGTAATCTTCTTTCTACTTGTCTGGAAAGAACCTGAAGTTAAATCAATTGACCCTTGGTATGAAGGCTATATGCTTGTTGATTCATCAATGAAAGTAAGCGAACCGCAATTAAAGAAAGGCCTATTGAATCAAGGTGGAGACATACTCCGTGAGCTTGTTAAAGAATATCCTTACCATTCAAAAGTTCACTTACTTCTTGGAATTTTCTACGAAGTGTCAGGCCAGTGGGATTCAGCAATTGCCGAACATACAGAATCAATGCGTCTTGGTGCAGGTGGTACCATCAATCCGATTGAGCAGGATGCCAAACGCCAGTTGTTAATTTGTTACCTGAACAAATCAAATCATCAGTTGCAACTTGCTGAATATGCCAACGCAAGAAAAACAATTGATGATGCAATTTCGAGAAGTCTGAATCATCCTGATTTGGATAATCAAATCGGAATAATTTTTCACCGCCAGGCTTTGCTCGATAGTGCAGAATTTTATTATAACAAAGTCCTGGCTGTTGTTCCTAACCATGAATCAGCATCTGCTAACCTCGGATTAATATTATTTATCAGGGGGAATAATCTTTTGAAAGATGGCAAATACGGCCAGGCAATACTCAAATATCAGCAGTCAATCTCACTTGCTCCTAAGAATCCCGATGCATACATCAATCTTGGATACATATTCTTTCTTCAAAATAAATTGGATGATGCTGTCAAAGTTTATCAAAAAGCTCTTGAAATCAAGCCAGACAACAAATTTGCCATTAATGGTTTAATTAATATTTACAAGCGAAAGGGTGATAATCGCACTGTTGATGCACTTATTAAACAATATGGTTTAAACCAATAGGAAAATTCAATCGTCAATATATAAGGAATAAATATTCCTTGCTCATTATTATATTTAATATTATTTTTGTTTGATTAGCATAATTTATTAATTGGTATTATTCATAGTTAAAGGTATTATTTGAGAAATATTTATTTTATTCATTTTACTCCGCCTACAAGATTTCAGAGACCTGAAAAAGCACACAAACAGAGAATCAACGAAGAAATTAACGCTCCCCAAATCAGAGTTATTGATGACGAGGGAAAGGCTCTCGGCATTATGACTCCGAGAGAAGCATTGAAAATCGCTTATGAACGGGAACAGGACCTTGTGGAGATTGCTCCCCAGGCAAAACCTCCGGTATGTAAAATAGTTGATTACGGCAAATTCTCTTATGAACTCCATAAGAAAGAGAAGCACCAGCGCAAACATCAGCAGCAACAGCAGATGAAGGAATTACGATTCAAGTGGAGAACGGACACACACGACTTCAACTTCAAGGTGAGGCATGCACGTAATTTTATTGATGACGGACACAAAGTCAAAGCAACTGTTATGTTCAGAGGCAGGGAAATCATCCACCAGGAATTTGGCGTAGAATTATTGAAAAGATTTGTTGCCGCTCTTGAAGATATAGCCAAGATTGACCAGGCTATTAAAACCGAAGGGAAATTCCTATCAGTCATTATGACACCCGATAAAACTAAGAAAAAAGAAAAATAATCCTTATATTGCAATTCTTTTTTTAGCAAAATTGTGTTAATATATATATTTGAGGCGATAAAAATATGCCAAAGATGAAAACAAATTCAGCCGCAAAGAAGCGTTTTAAGCTCACTGCGTCAGGGAAATTGAAGAGGGAAAAGGCTTATAAAAGCCATATTCTCACTAAAAAGTCCAGCAAGACCAAACGCAACTTACGCCAATCCACAACCGTTAATGCTTCCGATGAAGGACGCATTAAGAAACTATTGGCAATCGGCTGATTTAATCCGTAATCGAATTTAAAATAACTGGCAAAAGGGGTACGCAGGCTCTCCCTCAGCCGTTTTACAAAAAATAATAACAGGTGATTTATGCCAAGAGCAAAAAACAAAGTAGCTTCGCACCGCAGACGTAAAAACTTTCTTAAACTCGCTAAAGGTTTCTGGGGAAGAAGAAAAAATGTCTGGACAGTTGCAAAGCATCATATCGAAAAAAGCCTTCTCCATGGCTTCAGGTCGAGAAGACTCAAAAAGCGTACTTTCCGCAGTCTTTGGATTACAAGAATCAATGCCGCCGCAAGAATGCACGGAACTACCTATTCAAGGTTAATACATGCACTCAAGCAGAAGAATATTTCTATTAACAGGAAAATTCTTGCTGATTTTGCTATGAATCAGCCGGCTGTGTTTGAACAGATTTTGAAAGAAGCTTTGAATTAATAAATTAGAAATTACTAATCGGGAAAGAATTACGAACAAGGATTAGCGATTTAAGATTTTTAAATAAGCAAACCCGATATAAAATTAATTATATGAATAAAAGCGATCTCGAAGAACGATTAATTAATTTTGCAGTATTGATTTTGGAAATCGTTAAAACGATGCCTGATACTAAAGCATCAACACATTTAACAGGACAACTTTTGCGTTCTGGAACATCCCCTGCCTTAAATTATGGCGAGGCTCAAAGCGGAGAATCCCGAAAAGATTTTATTCATAAAATAAAAATCGTATTGAAGGAACTAAGAGAAAGTAATATCTGCTTGAAAATAATTTTACGTACAAAACTCTTTAAAACTGAAGATCAAATAATCCTCGCCCTAAGTGAAAGTAATGAATTGATAGCTATTTTTGTAAAAAGTGTTGAAACTGCTCAGAAGAATATTCAAAAGCAGTAGGTGAAAAAATCATAAATTAAAAATCGTTAATTCTTGTTCTTAAATATTATGAAAATAATTTATTGAATATTCAATGAAATTTTTTCTATTATGCTCGACGAAATAAAAAAAATAAGAACAGAAGTTGAATCAAGACTTTCGGCAATTAATAATTCGGAAGAACTTGAAAAGTTCCGCCTTGATTATTTAGTCAAGAAAGCCTGTATTCAAGCTCTTTTCGACAGGCTGAAAGATGTTCCCAAAGATGAAAAGCCTCTCGTCGGCAAAGAGCTGAATTTACTCAGAAGCTATGCCGAAGAAAAATACAAAACATTAAAAGAAAAATTTTCTCAAAAGGCTGAATCAACTCCTGAAATTGATTTAACTCTTCCCGGCAGAAAAGAATTTACAGGTACTCATCATCCTGTTCTTCAAACAATGAGGGAGATGAATGATATTTTCATCAAGATGGGATTCTCGATTGCCGAGGGACCAGACATCGAAGACGAGTATCACAACTTCGATGCCCTGAACTTCCCTCATGACCATCCTGCGAGGGATATGCAGGATACATTCTTCATCGAATCCGACAAAAAATTATTGCTACGCACACATACATCACCTGTGCAAATCAGGGTGATGAAAGGAATGAAGCCGCCAATCCGTTGTATAATGCCCGGCAGGGTTTACCGCAACGAAGCCATAAATGCACGCTCTCTTGCTGAGTTCCACCAGATTGAAGGATTATACATCGACAAGCATGTAACTTTTGCGGAACTGAAAGGAACACTCATTCAATTTGCAAAAAAGATATACGGCGAAAATTCAAAGTTCCGTTTTCGTCCCTCATTCTTCCCGTTTACAGAGCCGAGTGCCGAGCTTGACATCACCTGCTTCCTTTGTGGTGGCGAGGGTTGCCGCGTGTGCAAACACTCAGGCTGGCTCGAAATTGCGGGTTGCGGAATGGTACACCCCAACGTATTAAATGAATGTGGTATTGACCCCGAAGTGTATTCCGGCTACGCATTCGGTTTCGGCATCGAGCGTGTTACCATGCTCCGCACTGGCATAGACGACATCCGTCTCTTATATGAAAATGATGTAAGGGTGCTCGAGCAGTTTTAGATTATAGTAAAAAGCCAAGCTAAATGCCCGGCTATTTACCGATCGGGGACACCCCGGTCCAAAAATCTTAACGCAACTTAATAAGAATTATTGTAAAATAAAAGCAAATAATTCTATCACCGAAATTGGTTAAATTATTAATTCCTTATAGACGACATCCGCCTCTTTTATGAAAATGATGTTAGGGTGCTGGAGCAGTTTTAAAATTTTAAATAGCTTGCAACCGAAAATATTATTTATCTTGATATAATAACCGGGAAACTAATTGACCCCCCAGATAATTTGATTTGAATAATATATATACCATTATTAATATTTGAGCAATCCCATTTTAATATTCCTGAATATGTTGTTCTTGGTTCAATAACAATATTATTATTATTTAATTTAAAACCTTGTATATCATATACATTAATTTTTGCATCTTCAATTTTGTAAAATTTATTCCAATATATATCACTTTTGATAATATTTGTACCAGGTATAGGATAAGGAGGTGAATTCCATAAAAGAACTCTTTCGGTTTCAATTTTATTATCATCTACTTTTACTAAAGGATTCCATAATATTTTTGCAAAATTAACTTTAAATTTCCAACCGGGATAATCTCTCTTACTTTTGCCAATAACTAAAAAACCTGTGCTATCATTTAACATATTTGAAGATAATATAGCATCCATATTTTCTGTATATGGTGGACTAAAATTATCCCATTGTTGAAACAATTCACCGGATTCTAAGGTATCCCATTTAGGATTATAACTATCTAAATCATTAGTGAAATAAATTTTATTATTACCTGCAAAAGAAAACATAAAAAGCTTATTCCAATATTTAAAAATTGGAGAGTTCGGTTCGAACTGTGATATAGTTGCAGGATAAAATAATGAATCAAATTGATTATTTACAAAATCATATTTGTAAATAATATTTTCTGTTGAGGGATATAAGACATAGTTATTATAAATAAACTGGACCCGTGTTAAAATGTCATAGTAAGAAAAATCATCAGTATAGAAATTTTTTTGTAATTTCTGAGGAATTTTAACATTTACATTTATGTCGTCCCATGTTCTACCCTTATCAGTTGATTTGATATAATAATAATTATAAGAGTAGTCCTTTGTTTTACCTGTGCTGTCAGCTAAGTTATCTCCCGAGGTTCTTAAATTAAGAGCTATTATATTATTATCATCAATTCTAACTATATTTCTTATACTATCAGTTTTTAATGTCAGTGAATCAATTAGCTTAATTGATTTATCATATCTTAGAATCAAGTAAGAATATTTACCGCTACTATCTTTGGTAGGCCCTAATATAAATAATATTACATCACCTAAATCTATACCTTTTCTCTGTAATGGACTAGTAGTTAATATTTTCAAATCCTTCTCATTTGTTTTATAAAAGTTTTCACCATAATCATCAGTCACCAATACATTAGAGTAGTCATTCTTATTTATTGTATCATATTTTGCAAATCCTTTTCCATTTATGTCAAAATAATAGAAATTAGGATAACTATAAAAAAGTACATAATTATCATTTGAATCACGAAAATGATAATTACTATAATTTTGAGGCAGCCATGTTATACCTCCATTTGTCGTTTTATTAAAAGAATAGCCATTTACTACATAAATAAGACTATCGCTAAGAAATTGAACATTAGGATAACCATCGTAAACTCCACCAAAAAAAGATTTGAATTCAAAAGATTTTCCTTTATTGTAGGAAACAGAAATCATTTTATTTGATCCTGCTGCAATTATATTATCTTCATTAATAAATACAAAATCGCTATAATAAATTTTGTCATCATAATTAATAAATCTTTGAGGCATAGTATCAAGTAAATTAATTGTATCCTGTATATAAATTTTATTATTATAAATTGTATCAATTATATAATGGGAAGTGTCATTTTTAAAATAATTATTTGATAGAAAATCAATCCAATTAGAATCACTAATTCTTCCTGTTTTAAGTATATATACATCATTATCAATTATTTTAAAGCATTCTGCATTTTTAATTTGTTGGGTTAGTTTTTCCCAAGTTTTTCCATAATCGCCTGATTTCATAATATAAGAATCAAAGCTATTATAACTACTCTTTTGACTGACTAAAATATATACCTTATCATCAAAAATTTTAATATGTGAAACTTTCTTAATGCAATTAAAACAATCAATATCTTTAATAAGATCAATTGTATCTGCATTTTTAGAATTTAAATTATATATTAACAATAATGTGTCATTATAAATAAAATATAAGTTTATTCCATCGGTTTTTAGTTCTGAATATTTACTGTTACTATCGAGATTGAGAAACGGTGTAGTTGCAACATTCATATCTTTGTCAGCAAGATAAATTCCATTATTATTTAATAGATACCATTTATCATTGTAAAGTGTCATATCACTTATTTTTGATTCCTCAAAAATTGATTGTTTCAACCAATAAGTATCATGATTATAAGTACGAAATAAAAAATAATCAGTAGTCCCATAAAATTCATCACCATCTGTTTCAATTTTAATAATATTATATTTATCACCAACATTTATTTGTTCCCAGCTTTGACCTGCATCAGTTGAAAAAGTAATTATTCCATAATTACCATAACAAATTGTTTTTTTGCCATTTGTAACTATACCCTTGAAATCAGTTAGCATCCTTTGAACTCTGAAAGGTGGTTCTTGAGAATGTATTGAAAAATAAGATAAAATTATTAGCAATTTAATCATTAATATTTTCATTTTTTATTCCCATTTATTTTATTTCACTAATATTGCTTATCACTTTTTATAACATAAAGGTATTTACTGCCATTTATAAAAAGATAAATGACAGTAAATACTATATACTATTATGGACATGTATATCTCTTGTAACATTCAGTTTCAATTCTTGTTCCTATAAATGGTGGATCTGGATCTGGTGGTTTTGGTATTTCTTCAGTTTGACAATTCAAATTAATAATTTGATAAGTAGTAACCCAATCCTGACAATCTAAATCATATTGACCAGTAACATAATCGTAACATATCTTTCTAACAATTTGACAATAACCCCCACCGGGACATGCTTCAAGCCATTTGTAATAAACATATTTTCCATGATAATAATTCCCCATTATCCACCATTGCCAACATAAAGGAAATTCTTGTATAATATTTTGACAATATACAGTACTACATGCTGGAATAGTACATTGATTTCCATAAAATTCTAACAGTTCATCCATAAGCCAACCTGGGTCCTCAGGAAATGAACAACCTTGCGACTTACTTAATTCTGATGGTGCAGTATTCATAATTCTAATATAACCAGTTATATTTCCTCCATAGAAAATCTGACAAATATAACAAAATGATACGACCCAGCTACAACCATTTGCGTCTGGTCCGAATTCCACTGTAGCAGGACTCCAATTCTCAGGACATTCAAAATCATAAGCCGATGCATAATAACTACTGAAAATTGCCAATAAAGCTATAACTAAAAAAAGTTTTTTAATTTTCATGATTTTTCTCCTAAATAATTTGTTAAACAAAAATAAATAATTCCTTATTTTTGCTCTTATTCGCATTCTTGGTCTTATAACTTATGATTGCGGGTAAGAGACTTCGTGCTCAGCCAGTGGGCGAAATCCCACTGGTTTTTTTTGTTACATAATAATGCAACAAAAATCAATAATTACTTTGTTCGATTTATTTCTTGTCTTTGCCTCCATTGATTATTATGAAATAATTTATTTTTTTAAATAAAAAATTCAATTCAATGAACGTTTTCGGAATTTACAAACGGCTGGCTCTAAATTACGTTTGTTAATTTCGGTCTGTATTCCGTTCTCCCTGACAGAATCAGGCTTTCCTGTTATTATATTTATCTATATCAATATGGATTTTTACATCCATACATTATTTTATTTGATGTATTTTGACCAAATTTAAAAATAAATTTTAAATAAAACAAATTTTTTCTATTTTTTTTTGGGGGGGGGGGTAACTCGTTGATATATATAGATTTACATAGATTAAAATATTTTATATAATTCCCCCTGTCAGGAGTTACTCCTGACAGGGGGAAAATAGAAAATCAATAATTCTCTTCTTTCAACTCAAAATATGCCTTGGGATGCATACATGCAGGGCATTTTTCGGGTGGTGTATTTCCTTCGTGAACATAACCGCAGACACGGCATTTCCATCGCACTTTTCCTTCACGCTTAAAGACACATCCTTCTTCGATGTTTGCCAGCAATTTCCTGAATCTTTTCTCATGCTCAGTTTCGATTTTAGCAATCAAAGTGAATCTTGCGGCTACCTCACCGAATCCTTCTTCTCTTGCAATTTTTGCAAACTCGGGGTAAAGTATTGTCCATTCTTCGTTCTCCCCTTCTGCCGCGGCTTTTAGGTTTTCGGCAGTCGTACCGATTTTTCCAGCGGGATAAGTTGCAGTTATTTCAACTGGTCTGCCTTCGAGAAACCTGAAAAACTGCTTTGCGTGTGACTTCTCATTATCCGCAGTTTCCTGGAAGATAGCGGCGATTTGCTCATAGCCTTCAGCCTTTGCAACCTTTGCAAAAAATTCATAGCGGTTCCTCGCCTGCGATTCACCGGCAAATGCTTTCAATAAATTCTGTTCTGTTTTTGTTCCTGCTAAATCCATATTAACTCCTGAAAATTTTAATGTTCTATTATTAAAAGCAAAATTAAAATAAAATTGATAATTAAGGCAATTCTAATTAGCAATTAATTAAAATCTATTGTAGATTATATAATTGAATTAAAATTTAATTATTAATTGTCAATTATTAATTTTTAATTAAACTTTTTTTCTTTTCCACAGGCTTAAAAAGTATGTGCAGATAAGCCATTATTTCTTAATTTTGATGTTTCTATAATTTCGACATTAATTAATATCCAAAAACAGTTAGAAAATGTATTTATCAGGTTTGGAAATAATCGGATTTAAGTCCTTTCCACATAAAACGAATATAAAATTTGCAGATGGCCTAACCTCTATCGTCGGACCAAATGGTTGTGGTAAAACGAACATAGTTGATGCTATCAGGTGGGTGCTTGGAGAACAGAAATCCTCTATTCTTCGTTCCGAAATAATGGATAATGTCATATTCAACGGAACAGACACAAGAAAACCCATAGGAATGGCTGAAGTATCAATTTTCATTGAAAATACTAAGGGTATTTTACCCATTGAATATAACGATGTTAAAGTTACCCGCAGGCTCTTCCGCAACGGCGACAGCCAGTACCTGTTAAACAATACTCAATGCAGGCTTAGGGATATACTCGACCTGTTCATGGACACAGGAATCGGTGCCGATACTTATTCGGTCATCGAGTTGAAAATGGTCGAGGCAATACTTAATGGCAAGCCCGAAGAAAGACGACATCTTATTGAAGAAGCATCGGGAGTTACACGCTACAAACATCAGCGAAAAGAAGCTGGTAGAAAGCTGACTACAGTTGAATCAGACCTCCTGAGAGTTTATGATATTAATCAGGAAGTACAGAAAAATGTAAATTCACTTTCACGGCAAGCAGCAAAAACGAGGCGTTATAACAAACTTTTGGAAGAGCTGAAAAATATCGAGCTAAATCTGATATACCACGAATATGCACTAATCAAAAATGAATCCTCATCACTTGAAATTGAATTTGAAAAAATTCAGGAGGACGGGCAGAAGCAGGAACACGAATTACATTTGAAAGAAACAGAAATATCTGCTTTGAAGGGCAACCTCGATGCTGTCGAGGCTGACTATGACGAGGCTCTGGCACACGAAAGTTCTCTGATTAACACAATTTCGGGAAAGAACAAAGACAAAGCCGTTTCCGAAGAAAAAATTCAATCACTGCAGAATGCCAAAGAGAGGATTTTGAATGAAATATCCGATTCGGTTTCATTACAAAGTGAGTTAAAAGAAAAAATTGAAAAGACAAATGAAAATCTTTTGTCGGCTAATAAGAGGCTCGATTCCTTCGCCGGTGAATTGAATGAAGCAAATGAACAAAAAGAACAGGCACAAAATTCTGTTAATACTTCACGGGAAAAATTCAACCGCGCTAATGAGGATTTAGTCAACCTGCAAGGAAAAATTGACTCGTCAAAAGATGCAATCGAAAGAAATAATTCAAGGTTAGTTAATATTTCCGAGAGCATAGACTCAGGAAAAAATGATATAGAGAAAATCGAATCCGAAATATCTGAAATTGATTCTCAGATTATTACTTCGCAATCAAACCAAATAGAATTAAATCAGATTTTCGAGTCAACCGGGAATGATTATAAATCTGCACAACAGAAAAAATCATCACTTGAATCAAAACTTGATAACACAAGAACAGAATTAGCCGATTTAAAAAACGAGCTGAACAGAAACCAGGCGGCTCTTGAGTTTATTACAGGAATTGTTGATTCCGATGAAACGACCAAATTTCTTATAAATACAAAAGAATGGAAGCCATCAGGCGAAAAACTTCTCCTTGCGGAAGCCATCGGTGCAGATGAACAGCACAGGATTGCAGTTGATGCAGCTCTCGGAGATGCTGTTCGCTTCTTTGTTACCGATACTTTATCCGAGGCACTTTCAGGTATTGAAAAACTCAAAGCCAGCGGAAAGGGAAAAGCTTCATTTATAGTCCGGGAATTAATACCGGATGTACCGGCCCCTGAAAATATTTCTGCAAATGACGGAATCATCGGCTGGCTCAGTGAGATTGTAAGGGTTGACGTTGTTCTCAGGAATGCACTTCGTGCAATTCTCGGAAAGACTCTATTAATTGATAATATTGACAATGCACTCAAATTAATCAAGTCGGGCATTGCAGACACAATCGTAACTCTCGAAGGTGAATTGGTAAGGAGTAAGGGTATTATCCGGGGTGGTGCCGTTACAAAAACCGAAGGACTGACAGTCGGCAAAAAGGAAAGGCTTGCAAATTTAAATAAAGAAATTTCAAATCTTGAAAAAAAGGTTGAAACAATTGAAACACAACTTTCTGAAATAAAATCAGAATATGATTCAATTGACCTAATCGCTTTCGGTGAACAACTCAGGAAAGCTGAAATTGACAAAAACAATAACGAGCAATTCATTTCACAGCTTGCTCTCAAAAAGGAA
>Ga0154404_1011_pt1 | contig 68392 bp, 57 predicted proteins | sample RifGroB2_FD_115908 | JGI IMG/M metagenome (GOLD analysis project Ga0154404, IMG submission 115908) | Ignavibacteria bacterium GWB2_35_12 | reverse complement strand
ACGAAAATAGAAAACGAAAATAGAAAACGAAAATAGAAAACGAAAATAGAAAACGAAAATAGAAAATTTATTAGATGATGTATTATGAAACAGAACAAATTTTTTATTGCCTTTTTACTTTTTACTTTTCACTGTTAACTGCTTCTGCCCGGACCTGGGAAGAGCTAATGCAGGAAACAGGGAAGTATTTGTCTCAACAGAATAAGGATTCTGCACTCGCTTGCAGCGACCGAGCCTTGAAGATTGCGATAAGTACTTCACCTTCAAAGCATGCCCTGTCCCTCGGAATGATTGGACAGATTTATTTTGATTACGGTAATTATGACAAAGCCGCTGAATATTTTATGTCTGAGAAAAACCTGAAGCAGACATTTCTCGGGAAATCAAATCCCAGTTATGCTGTATCACTAAATAACCTGAGTTCCGCTTACCAGTATCTTGGCAAGTATGAGGAAGCCGAACAATTATTGCTCGAAGCTATTGAAATAAAGAATGCCGCAAATATCAAGGATACAATACTTGCTAAATCTTATCATAATCTTGGCAAGCTTTACCATTCAATCGGTATGTACGGCAAATCAGAAGAAAATTACATTAAAGCACTTGACATAAAGAAAGAAATGTGCGGTGAAAGCCATCCTTTGTATGCAAACACACTTTACAACCTTGGATTGCTTTATAAATCTTATGGTAATTTTCAAAATGCAGAAAAAAATCTTCAACAGTCTTATAATATTTATAGAAAATATAACGACAAAAATTTAATGCGCCAGGTCGAACTCCAGCTTGCAATGGTATATAATGAACAAAATAAAGCCAAGGAATTTTCCGAAATAATGTCGAAATATAAATCTGATGAAAACATTGACCTAAATTCACCCGATGCAGGAAATACACTTTATGAACTTGCACTTCTGAATGTTGTAAATAAAGATTATAAGAATGCCGAGTCACTTTTGCTAAAAGCAAAACCCTCGATTGAAAAGCAAAATGGCAAGACAAGTACTGTTTTTCTCTCCTGTCTTAATGCGCTTGGCATCATAAGCTGGATACAGGGTGATTTAAACAAAGCATATAAATATCTTAATCAGGTTGTTAGTCTCAGGGAAGTTTTTTTCGGCGATAAGCATCCCGAATATGCCACAGCCATACACAACCTTGCGGGCTTGCAAATCGAAATGAAGGAATTTGGCCAGGCAGACAGGAACTATTCGGAAGCTTTATCAATATATCTATCTCTTATTAAAAACTATTTCCCATTCCTAAGCGAATCTGAAAAAGCGAGGTTCAGCCGGAGCATCAAAGAGCGGTTCGACATGTTCTACAATTATGTGCTGCAGAGGAAAGATGAAAATCCGAAGCTGATTGGTGCAATGTTTAACAACCGCCTTGCTGCAAAATCCATTCTTCTGAACAATTCAATAGCAATTAATAATAAAATTAAAAGCAGTGGTGATGCATCTTTAATCAATGATTATGACAAGCTTGTAAAAATTAAGGAACAATTATCTGTTGCATATAGGATGAATAAAAAAGAAGCCTTAAAAATCGGCATTAACACTGACTCACTCGAAACCGCTGCAAATCAGCTTGAAAAAATAATTTCAGGTAAATCTTCAGAATTTAAGGACGAGTATCAGAAAAATGATATAACATGGAAAGACATTCAATCACATCTTGGTAACGATGAAGCCGCAGTTGAAATAGCCGCTTTTAAATACTTTTTACGAGGATGGACAGATAAGTCATTTTACGTGGCATTGCTAATTACCAAAGAAACAACTGATAATCCCGAACTCGTTGTCATTGACCGCGATAATTTGCTTGAAAAAGATTTCATCGGCAATTATATCAATTCAATCAGGCATAAAATTGAAGACAAGGATTCGTACAAGGCTTTCTGGCAGGTAATTGACCAAAAACTTGCCGGTAAAAAGAAAGTTTATATTTCACTTGATGGAGTATATAATAAAATTAATCTTAATACAATTCTGACTCTATCAAACAAATATGTATTCGAAGAAAAATCAATTATTATTTTGACGAATTTAGCGGAATTGAGCGGATTAAAATCCCGTAAACAGACGGCCTCTAAAGTCAGGACAGCAGAGCTTTACGGAGCACCAAAATTCGATTATGATTTATCAGGAAGCCCGGAGAGCCAACAAAATAAAACAGAATTAAGTCTGCCAGACGGAATAAAAAATATTAAAATAGAACCATTACCGGGTTCTAAGGCTGAGGTTGAAAATATCTTTAGAATATTAAATAATAATGAGTGGATTCCAAACTTATTTTTAAACGAAGAGGCTACAGTAACACAACTTAAAAAAGTAGTACACCCTGGTTTATTACACATAGCAACTCATGGCTATTTCCTTAGTGATGTAAATTCACAATCTGAGAAAAAGGCATTTGGAATGAATATTACCAATACAATAGAAAATCCATATCTTAGGACTGGTTTATTATTTGCAGGGGCAGAAAAAACTATTAATAATCCTTATTCTGCCGGCAAATCTTATGACAATGGAATTTTAACTGCTTATGATGTTCTAAATCTTGACCTCGACGAACCTGAATTGGTAGTTCTCAGTGCCTGTGAAACAGGATTAGGGGAAATTCAAAACGGTGAAGGTGTGTACGGGCTTCAAAGGGCATTCCGCATCAATGGAGCAAGAAATATCATTATGAGCCTATGGAAAGTTGACGATGAAATAACAAATCAGTTAATGACAAATTTCTATAAAAACTGGCTTGGAGGTAAATCAATCTATGATGCTTTCAGGGACGCACAAGCCGTAATCAAGCACGAACACCCCGAACCCTACTACTGGGGCGGCTTTGTTATTATTGGGGAATAATATTACATTTCCACTCTATTAATGGAAGGATGAACAAAAGAGATAATAAGGGAGATTGAAGATAGAGTTGGCCTTAATTTATCTGATTTTTTATACAAATGCTGGTTTCAAATCTCATCGAAAGTGCAAAATCTCCTTTACCTGATTTTCTTTTTAGGTTTTCAAAGCCACTAGGGGAATATATAATATTTAATCTAAGCTTTCGTTCAAATTAATAATTTCTTAGTTATTATTTTCTTTTGTATATATATTTGAATTAAAGTGATAATTCCTTTTCATATAGTTTAACTAAAAATCTTGTTTATCTATTTGGTTCAATAATATGAATGACCCGGCTAAAACAAAAACACAGCTTATTTACGAACTGAATGAGCTAAGGAAAAAATTAAATAAAATCAATCAGAAACAAATTCAATCAATAAACAAAAATATTAGCAATGATAAAACAATTTCAAAATCTTCTAAACAAAAAGAAATAAAGAATCAAAATCAAAAATTTGAGGATATAACTCTTAATCAAAAAAAATATTTTGAAGAGTTTCAGGGCATAGGTTATCAATTTGAAATAACAAATTATAAACCCATTCTATTTTTCGGAGTTGTTCGGGAAATCACAGGATATTCCGAAGAGGACTTCCTTTCCGGCAGAATAGAATTAAAATCATTAATTCATCCCGAAGATGCGGCTTTGGTCAATGAAGAAACATATAAAGTTATAAACAATGCGGGTTATTTATCAATAATTGAATATAGAATCTCGAATAAAAATGGCACAATTCATTGGGTAAGGGACATTAAAAAATTAATTAAGGATAAAAATAATAAGAGGAAAATTATTCAGGGAACAATCTTTGATGTTACCGAATGTAAGATTATCGAAGATGATTTGAAGTTGAGCGAATTTAGGTATAGGACTTTGGTTGATAATGTTCCTGGAACGATATATCGTTGTCAGGTCAGGTCGCCATGGAGGATGGAACATATAAGTCCAATGGTTGAGCATTTAACGGGGTATTTACCTGATAAATTTTTAATAGATGGTTTAACATGGGCAGAAATAGTTTATCCGGATGACCTCGACTATATCATCAATGCTGTTGAAGAAGCAGTTGATAAAAAAGAAATATACATTCTGGAATATAGAATAATTCATATTGATGGAAACATTCGATGGATTTTTGAGCGTGGTAAAGCTTATTATGATGAAAAAGGAAATCCGTTATGGCTTGAAGGGGTTTTGTTAGATGTTACAGACTGGAAAAAAGCAGAACAATTGTTGAAGGAAAGCGAGGAACGTTTCAGGATGATATTTCAAACAAGCCCTGATGCAATTGTTTTAAGTACATTTGATACAGGAGAGTATATTGATTTTAACGATGGATTCATTAAACTGACCGGTTTATCGAGAGAACAGATTATCGGAAAAACAGCTTATGATATTCATTTGTGGAAAGAACAGACACACAGAGATAAATTCCTGACCGAAATTAATAAGCTTGGGTATATCATCAACTATGAAGCTGAATTGAATGTTTCTAACAATATGGTACACACCTGTCTTATATCTTCCAGGGTGATAATGTATAATAATGAAAAGCATCTAATTTCTATTCTAAAAGATATAGGTGAGTTAAAAGATGCAGAAGAAAAAGTCCGTAAACTTAATACAGAACTGGAGCAGCGGGTGCATGACCGTACTGCTGAACTTGAGGAGACCTTAAAGATTTTAAGAAATGAATATGACGAGAAAAGCAAGGCTCAGATAGAATTAATGAAAGCTAAAGAAGAATTAGCAAAGGCTCTGAATGCCGAAAAAGAGCTTAGCAGTATGAAATCCAGCTTTATTTCTATGATTTCACATGAATACCGTACACCCTTGACTGTAATTCTAAGTTCATCTGAAATTTTGAGAAGATATTTTGAAATAAATGAACTGGAGGCTAAATTTTACAAACACCTTGATAATATCGCCGAATCTGTTCAAATCATGACAAGATTGCTGGAAAATATTCTCGTTATTAGTAAAAGCGAAGCAAGCAGTCTATACTATGAGTCATCGAAATTCAATGTTGTCGAGTTTTTCGTAAGATTGATTCATGAAATTGAGTTTAGCGATAAAGGTGTTCATCATTTTAAGTTCGATATCGAATCGGAATCTATTGAAGTTACTTCAGACCAAAAGCTTTTAAAACAAGTATTGTTTAATATTGTATCGAACGCAGTAAAATTTTCCACTGCAAACACTGAAATTATTTCTTCAGTTAAAGACAAAGGTGATACTGTGGAAATTTCAATTCAGGATTTTGGAATTGGTATTCCGATAGAAGACGAACCGCATATTTACGATACTTTTTTCAGGTGCAAAAATTCAGGTTCGATGAAAGGCAGCGGTATTGGGCTTTCTGTTGCCAAAAGATGTGTTGATATATTGAAAGGAAAAATTGAAGTCGAAAGCGAAATTAATCATGGTTCGGTCTTTAGAGTAATTCTGTCAAAAAACTTATAATTTTAGTAATCCTTTGTTTTATTGTGATATATAGAATAGAAACGGTTAATTGAATTTTTTTTGAAACTTATTTTTAATAATTTGCGTTTAAGTTACGATTGTTAATACTTATTGAGTAATTATAGAAAGGGATTATGATGCCTATTAAACTTGCGATTAATGGTTTTGGAAGAATTGGCCGTCTTGCTTTTAGAGAAGCGTTAAAAAGAAAAGCTCAATTTGAATTTGTCGGTATCAATGATATAACCGATGCTCCTACACTTGCTCATTTATTGAAATATGACTCCGTTCATGGTAAATTCCAAGGTGATTTACAGGTTGATGGAAACAATATTATAGTTAATGGAGTTAAAGTTCCAATTTCAGCAGAGAGACAAATTGAATCACTCCCATGGAAAGGAAATGTTGATGTAGTTCTTGAATCAACAGGTGTTTATACTAAGCGTGAACCTCTCGAAAAACATATAGCTAACGGAGCAAAGAAAGTATTACTGTCTGCTCCTGCTAAGGAGGAGTTAGATGCAACAATCGTTATGGGTGTGAATGATAATACATTAACCGGCAAAGAAAAACTCATTTCAAATGCATCATGCACAACAAACTGTCTTGCACCAATGGCAAAGGTACTCCATGAGAATTTTGGCATTGTCAGTGGTTTAATGACTACAATACATGCTTATACAAATGACCAGAGAATACTCGATTTACCACATAAAGATTTACGCAGGGCTCGTGCTGCCGCAGTAAGTGCTATACCAACTACAACAGGTGCAGCGAAAGCCGTTGGATTGGTGCTTCCTGAATTGAAAGGGAAACTTAATGGATATGCAATCCGTGTTCCTGTTCCTGACGGTTCATTAACCGATTTTTCTGCGGTATTGTTAAAAGAAGTTACTAAAGAAGAAATTAATGCCGCAATGAAGAAAGCTTCAGAAACAAGTTTAAAGGGAATACTTGAATATTCCGAAGAACCTCTTGTTTCTGTTGATATAGTTGGTAATCCTCATTCATGTATTTTTGATTCTCAGTTAACTATTGCAAGTGGAAATTTCATCAAGGCAGTAGGCTGGTATGATAATGAGTTCGGATATTCATGCAGAATTGTTGATTTGATGGTAAAATTGATGGTTTAAATAACCTCACTCTGAATCACTCTCCAAGAGGAGAGAGACTTTATTTTACTATTCTCTAAAAATAAATATTGATAAAAATTATTCTAAATTAAATCGGGTTTGAAATGATTAAATCAATTGATGAAGTTAGAATTGAAGGAAAAAAGATTTTAGTCAGAGTTGATTTCAATGTACCTCTTGATGAGGAACAAAATGTAACTGATGATACACGTATCAGAGAGTCTCTTCCAACAATTGATAAAATAATTGATTATGGAAGTATTCCAATTTTAATGTCGCATCTCGGCAGGCCAAAGGGAGAACCCAATCCAAAATATTCCCTTGAACCGGTTGCTAAACTCATGTTGGAAAAATACGGTTATGATGTGCTCTTTGCAAAAGACTGTATTGGCAAGCCCGCACTGGAAGCCGTTAATCGGGCTGCCGTTGGGCAAGTCGTGTTACTTGAAAATCTCAGATTCCATAAAGAAGAAGAAAAGAACGATATTGAATTTGCTAAACAGCTTGCATCACTTGGCGATGCTTATGTCAACGATGCTTTCGGCTCCGCACATAGGGCTCACGCAAGTACAGAAGCCCTTGCAAAGTTATTTGATACGAGGCTTGCAGGTTATTTAATGATTAATGAAATCGAATATCTCGGTAAAACTATTACTAATCCGATTAAACCTTTTGTAGCTGTTCTTGGCGGTGCAAAAATTTCGGGTAAGATTGACGTTATTAAAAACCTGATGGACAAATGCAGTTCTATTCTTATTGGCGGAGGAATGGCATATACTTTCTATAAAGCTTTGGGTTTTGGAATTGGTAAATCTTTGCTCGAAGAGGATAGGGTGGAGATGGCTCAGGAATTGCTTGGAGAAACTTCTGCAAAAAATGTAAAACTTATACTCCCGGTTGATACGGTTGTAGCTGATTCTTTCAATAATGAAACGAATTATAAAACGGTAAAATCCGATTCAATTCCAGATGGATGGATGGGTATGGATATAGGGCCTGAGACACAAAAATTATTCTGCGACGAAATTTTAAAAGCAAGGACAGTAGTATGGAATGGCCCTATGGGTGTTTTTGAGATGGAGAACTTTGCTAAAGGCACTTATGCGATAGCTCAAGCTTTGGCTGACGCAACTACCAAGGGTGCCACAACAATAGTAGGCGGGGGAGATTCAGCCGCCGCAATCAATAAAATGAACTTTCAGAATAAAGTTACACATGTCTCTACCGGTGGCGGTGCATCGCTTGAATATCTTGAAGGGAAAATTCTTCCCGGCGTCGCGGCACTTGAAGTTTGATTTTTTACATTATGTCAGCCTGAGCTTGTCGAAGGCTAAATTGAATAAGGTTATCACACTTCGACGGAGTTTATCTTGAACAAAGTGAAAGGCTCAGTGTGACATTTTTTAAATTTAACATAACTTTTGTGAATAAATTATTTTTTTTATTTTTTTTAATTTCTACTTGTATTTATTCTTTTAGCCAGAATAAAAACGATACTGCAAAGATTTCGGATTTCGGGCAATTCCTGAATAAATTAAAATACCCGGAGGATGTTAAAAACAGCTACATGCTTGAGTTGTCATATGGATTGAGCCTTCCCGGGTTTGGAGGAAAATTCAGCACTCCGATTGTTAAAGCATTTTCATTGGATATCAGGTATGGTTTTGTGAGGCTCGATTCCATTTTTACTTTACCACATAATTATTATTTCGCATCGGAATTTGCTTTTCTTCGTAACGCATCATCCCACCTAAAACTAAACAGAGAAAAAATCACAAGTGGAGTAACAACCGATGCATGGTGCTTCGGATTCGGCTACAGCAACGGTTATGGATATACTCCGAATGATGATTCAAAATTTACATTGTATAATTCAGGAACAATAAACTGGTCAAAAGTTGATATTGAAAACTTTCCTTCAAATCCCGCCGACAGCAACATTGCAAAATTGTACGATGAAGAATTTCGGTTCGGAACATCATTCGACTGCGGATTTATTGTTGATGTTATTCCCGTATTAAAATTCGATTTGGGATACGAGCATCAAATCATTTTTCCCCGTCATCTTGCCTGGAAATGGCTCGGAAGCAGTTCTATAGAGTTATTTTTTCAAAGAGCGATTGATTTATATGGAATAGAAATTCTGAAACTTGACAACAAAAATCTTCCTATTATAAACTTCATTATAAAGAATGCGGTGTCATTTATTTTCTATGAATTCCGCCGCCACCAGATGAACTGGCCCTTCAAATCCGAAACACCAATGAATTATGATAATATGAAGATTGGATTGAAATTTGTGTTTTGATAGATACCGTTAAGAATTTCTTTCATAAATCACAACACCTGACTTATCAATCTCTTTCAAAATGTGATTTGTTGTGTATCTCCATTCTTCATATTCATTTGGTGTATAAACTAAAATGTCAAGGGGTATCGAATAAGGAAAACATCCAAGCCTGATTTCGGATGCTCTTTTGTAACGAGGAAGTATTGAGTCCATAATAATTAATAAATCAAGGTCACTATCTTTAGTTGGTAAGCCACCGGCATAAGATCCAAACACAACAATCTTGTCAGGATTAAATTTACTGACAATATTATCAATTATTTTACTTACCTCCGTGTTCATGTAAATTATTTTGATTGATTAATTTCAATATCAAATATAAATAAGTATCGTATTATATGGAAATAATAATTGAAAATTATTTCACAATAAACATCTTTGTTTCGTGATAAGAACCTGAAATCAAGTCGCACCAGTAAGCACCAATTGGGAGATTGCTGACATCAACGGGTACATTGTAAATACCCGGTTCAAGAACTTCACTTACTGCTATCGCTATATTCTGACCTGTAATATCATATATTTTTATTTCTGTGAAATTTTTAATTCCAATACTAAATTCAATATTAATTTTACCTTCTCCTGCCGGATTAGGCCTGATGTTCTTTAAAGTGTTCCAAAATGTTGAGAGATGAATTATTCTCCAATAATCATTAAAACAAAGAATAAGTGTATTATTGAAGGAATAGAAATCAATGCAATTGGCACAATCAATTAATATTTGATGCATAATCTCAGAAGTTGAATCAAGTGCATTTGGTAAAAATGTTCTTAATTTGAATTTAAGGATTTCACCTCCATTTGGAAAGTTAAGTATATCAGTTTTTGAATTCAGTTTAACTAAAAATTCACCTTTGACATCATTTATATTTATTTGTTCAATATTGAATTTACTATTTATTAAATCACCAACCTGTATGTCTTCTTCAATAACTTTTAGAAAATTTGGATTATAATTTACAGATATTTCAAAATCTTTAATATTTGCTAACCTGATATCTTCACCGGGATTTAAAGAAATTCTGGCTTCAACAGAATCTTCGATGCAAGCTATATTCTTAGATAACACTAACGTTGAACCTCTAAAAATATGTATAGCATTACCTATAATTGGAGTTTCACTAATTGCTACAGGTGTGAAAATTGTATTATTATATACAACAAGATTTGCTTTATGTGTTATTAAGTTTGGGATTAGTCCGTCAGGACGTTGAGGTGAATACCTGATTTCAATTTCCCTGTACATTCCTCCATTAAGTAGAAATCCAATTTTATCAGTTGGATTAACAAAATCAAATACACCAACACTCTGAGGGTCTAATGGCTGAATAGCCATTGAATCAATATACAAGTCGTCTGAACCGATGTTAGTTACTACACATTTAATAATTTGCGGGTCATCGAAGCATGTTGTTACTTCACCAGCAGTAACTCTTATTCCTTGTGTGTTCGCGAGGTTGTCAATTCTCTTTTTTCCCCAATCATAAGAAGATGCAATTAGGTCATCTGTTTGAGTGTAACAAAAAACACAGTTTACCAAACAAAAAGAAATTACAAGATAAAGTAAAATTAGATTTTTCATATTATTCCAAATCTTGTGTTTAAACTTATTGTAATAACAATAAAAACAGCAAAATGTTACAGCAATTTATCAATTTATTTTTAATAATTATAAAAATCATATATAATGGCTGAGGAAATTAATCAACGAAACACTGTGCAAAACTCGGGGAAACCCGGTGGTAAATTAGACATATAATCCCTACGGGATAAGTGTGGCGGCTGGGATTCGGATTCTACTAATATATAATCCCTACGGGATAAATGTGGTGGTAGTGAATCCGTTTGCTACAGACATGTAATCGTAATGCGATAGAATTGTTATATTTTAATCATAAAACCCCCAAACTCCCTTTGAAAAAGCAGGCTTTTGATGTGGGTTGTTGCAATGGATTCTGAAATAAATTCATAATGACATTGAGGGAGATTCTTCGACAGGCTCAGAATGACAAAGAACAAATCCCCATTCAGACAATTATTGCAATAAATTCATTCCAAATTCTTATATTACATGTTATTTAAAATAATTTTGAATTTTGAATTTTGAATTTTGAATTGTGGTTATATATTAATTAAAAATTGATTTTTTTTCAGTAGAAAAATGGAAATAACTCAGACAGATTCGACTAAGAAAAGACTCGAAGAAATAGAGAAGGAACTTGCCAATCTGAAGCAGGAACAATCCGGGCTTAAAGCAAGGTGGGACAAGGAAAAAAGCATCATTCAAAGCATCAGAAGCTACAAGGCAAGAATAGAAGAAGCAAAACAAAAAGCCGATGATTTTGAGCGTCAGGGTGAACTCGGTAAGGTTGCAGAACTTCGCTATGGAACCATTCTCGAACTTGAAAAAAAACTTAAAGAAGCAAACGGGAAATTAATCGAGGTTCAGAAAAACAGCAAACTGCTGAAGGAAGAAGTTGATGCCGAAGATATTGCCGAAATTGTTGCAAAGTGGACTGGTATTCCCGTTCAGAGAATGCTAGAGACAGAAAGAACAAAACTACTTAAAATTGAAGAACGTATTCATCAGAGGCTTGTTGACCAGGAGGATGCTGTTTCGGCTGTGGCTAATGCAATCAGACGAACGAGGGCAGGATTGCAGGATGTGAACAGGCCAATTGGCTCATTCATCTTTCTTGGTACGACAGGTGTTGGTAAAACCGAAATGGCTCACGCCCTTGCCGAATTTCTTTTCGACTCCGAAACTGCGATGGTTCGAATTGATATGAGCGAGTACATGGAAAAGTATTCGGTATCGAGAATGATTGGGGCCCCTCCGGGATATGTCGGTTATGACGAGGGAGGGCAGTTGACAGAAGCTATAAGGCATCATCCTTATTCAGTAGTTCTGTTAGATGAAATTGAAAAGGCACATCCCGAAGTGTTTAATGTTCTTTTACAGGTTCTCGATGAAGGCAGGCTCACAGACGGGAAGGGTAGAACTGTAAATTTCAAGAACACAATTATTATAATGACATCAAACCTTGGAACTGAAATCTTGCAGGATAAGATACAGGATATAAACGAAAATAACCGTGATGAGCTGATGAGTAGGCTGAGAGTGAATATTATTGACCTTTTACGTAAGAAAATGCGTCCTGAATTTCTAAACAGAATTGATGAAATTATACTTTTTAAGCCGTTAATCAGAAATGAAATTCATCAGATTGCACTCCTTCAGATGAATGGATTGAAGAACAAACTTGCAAAGATGGATATAACCATGGAAATATCGGAAGACGCATTAGACTGGCTCACACGAATCGGTTATGATACCCAATTCGGAGCAAGGCCTCTCAAAAGGGCATTACAGAAGCATATTGCCGACCCTTTGGCACTAAAATTGTTAGAATCAGAGTTTAAGGCGGGTGATACTATTGTAATTAATACAGATGAAAAGGGATTTGTATTTACAAAAGGAACATCCGAATAAAATATTTCTGAAATATATTCAGGTTGAATATGCTAATAAGAAAGCATAAACGGGTAGCTGTCTCAATTTTGATTGCAGCAGTTTTTGCATGTACCGGACTATTGTTTCAGTCTTGTGCAACCAAACCGATTGAGGTCAAAACCTTCACCGGTTACATACAGGTCGAGGAAGGAGAATCTGCCGACATAGCCTGGGATTTTGTTAATGCTGAACGCGTGCAGATTAAAGGCCTGAATTACAACTTCAGCCCAAATGACAGTTATAAAGTGAAGCCTACAGGAACAAAGATTGTCCAGGTTACGGCGTATCGCGGTAATGATTCTCTCGTTGTTAATTCAGTAATAGATATAGCTCCGAAAAAGGTAAAACCCCAGTTCGGGAGAGGTTCAACAATGGATTTCATCGGCCTAAGCCCTGCTTATCTCGAAAGCGATTATCTATCAGGAGTTATAAAAGCTGATTCGACACTGAATCCTTACCAGATTAAAATAATGAGAACGGTATATCCATATACAAATGACCAGTTTTTGGTAAGGGCAATCGTTCTCGACAGGTTTGGAAATTATATGCAGGGGCTATCTTCGTTACCGGGAGAAATTAATTGGTCTGCTTCGTTGCAATCAGACCTGGTATCGAGCAATTATGATGTAACGACATTCAATGAAAAGGATTACTCTACATCCGAAGGTATTGACATAAATATCCTGCTCGATAATTCATCAGCGGCACAGAAGAATGTTCAAATTATTGAATCTATCAGGTCTTTTCTCCCTTATCTGACAAAATTTGATAAAGTCTCTTTTTCATATTTCAATCAATCGAAAATTGATGTGTTTCAGTTTACAAATCCGACAGATGCAAGCAAGGAATTTAATAAAGTATCCTTGCCACAACCGCAGGGATTAAATTCGATATATAAATCCGCTTATACATCAATCAGTCCTCTTGCATCAGGATTCAAAAGAACAAAAATTCTGGTTGTTATTACATATGGTTCCGATAATTCTTCAATCATATATTCATCCAATGATGTCGGTAAGCTGGCACATGACCTGGATGTTCCTGTTTATATCATAGGAGTCGGCAGTGCTATGGAAAGTTATTCCCTGAAATATCTTAGCTCATTAACGGGAGGTAGATATTATCAGGTAACGAGCGATGATATACCAAAGCTTGAAAACATTCTGCTTGAGATTGTATTTTCGCAAAAGGGATATTATGAATTACTTCTGCCTGTCTATTCGAGCCAGCTTGAACAGAATATGATTAAGTCTGTTCTTACCTATAAGAGAGACAAAGTAAAGCTGAATGATAAAGCGAATATTATTCTCAAATCTGAAGTTCAATTTTCGAGTTATCAGGCATTGGCTTATTTTAATTATAGAGATACATTGATACTACCTGAGTTTGAGGTAATCTTCAAATCGCTTTCAAAAGTGCTAAAGGATAATCCCAACTCAGTAATTCAACTTATCGGGCATAGTAGTACAGAAGGGACGAACGAATATAATGCCGAAATTTCTTTGAAACGTGCTCAGGAGGCAAGGAGGAGGTTAATTGGATTAGGTGCTGCACCTTCGCAAATCCGTATTCGAGGTGAGGGTAATGCCAAGCCGGTTTATTATTTGCAGTCAACTCAATGGCAGCAGCAGAACAACAGGCGTGTAACTGTTCGATGGCTTGACCCGTCTATTCTACCTTATGAAATAATTGCAGGACAATCATCAACCGAAAATGATGCTCTTTCAAAAGTGGAACAATGGGAAGGAAAAAAGTATCAGGTATATTATGAAAGATACATTGACAACAATATCCCTGTATATAAGGTAAAACTATGGGGCTATGCCACCCAAAAGGACGCAGAAGACACAGCAAAACATCTGAAAGATAAGTTCAAATCATACTTTGCTGTGGAATAAAAACATGAAATTTTAGAATAAATAAATTTGGTGATGGATAATAAACCCATCACCAAACAAATATTAATTAGAAACGCTGCTGGATGAAGAAACTATGAATTCTGTGAACGAATAAAAGCTGCCATCGTTTCGAGTTCTTTTTTGAATTCTTCGAAGTCTAATGCAAATCCATTTATCCAGGTACTCCAACCGGCTGCAGATTTAGCAAAATGGATTGCATCTTCTATTTCTGCATCGGTTGCTCCATTTAGTTTTGCGGCGACTGTATGGAATGCAACGCAATATCTGCATTTGGATACTGCTGCTATACCTATTCCGATAAGTTCCCTGTATTTATTCGGAATTGCCCCTTCATCGAATTGTACTCTTTTGAAAAGCTGCCACTCCATTTCAAGTGACGAATCCGGAATTAATTGAATGAATTTCGGAACAAGTCCAAACATCCCTTTTATCTCTGCATATACTTCTTGACGTGTCATATATATTTCTCCTGAATATGAAATTGGGTGCATTTTTATTATTAACACTGCTTAAGCACCATAAAGCAGCAAAGTTCAAATTCAATAGTTGGAATTATTTATTAAATTATTACAATACATCAATTTATTTCAAATTTAGTTCAAACAAAATTAAAAACAAAGCAATTATAATAATTTATTTAGATATTGCTAAATTTATTAATAAGGAATTAAGATAATTTAAGAAAAGAATAAGTCATATTTTGCTGTGGTTTAAATGCGAATTTTTAATTTTATTATTCTGTGTTGTGAAATAATTATCATTTATAATGTGTAATAATCAACCTGCTATAAAAATTCTTTGTACCAATATTAATCATTATATAATAAACACCTGTTGACACATCATTCAATTTAATCGTAAATGGATGTTGACCATTATTTTGAAAGGGTAAATAATCCCTAATAGCATTCCCACATAAATCGTAAACTCTTATTTTAACAGATTCCTCAATCTCGGATTTTATATAAAATGTAGCTTCATCATTTGCAGGATTAGGATAAATTTTTAATTCATTTTTGTTATCGGTAAAGTCATCATATAATCCAAAATCGTTTGACTTGAATACTCCATCACTATAAGTACCAAGATATGCAGTATTATTTTTTCCAAAACAAATGTCTGATGTTGCAGCCGTATCTGATAAACCCTTCCCAATAAAGAACCAATTGTCACCATTATCAACTGACATCTGTATGCCATTTAATGAACCTGTATAAATATTATCTTTTTTATCAATTTTTAGAAAATTTAATCCATAATCATTACTATTAAGATAGTTGAAAGTTTTACCTGTATCGAGTGAGCGATATGTCCCATTACTTCCCCCCCCATCCTTTTATATTAATAAACATACCCCCTTTATTATTAATAGCTACTAAAGTTCTATAATTTTCATCAATAAAAAATATCTGTTTAAAAGTCTCACCAAAGTCTTCCGAAAAAAAAGCTCCATGATCATATGTGCCTATTAATACAAATTTATCTTTAAATGTAGCAATTGAGGTTATACTTGAATTTTTAAAATCTTTACTTTTCCATGATAAACCATCATCATCTGAATAATATAAACCATTAAATCCTCCGGCATAAATTCTTCCGTTATTAGATCCAGTAAATGTATTTACTACAGCATCAAAATAAAGTATTGACCATGTTATTCCGTCATCAGTTGATTTTATTAGAATGGAATCATTCCCAGAATAAATATTTCCGTTAACAGCACAATAAATTGAATTAAATGATTCGTTTGAAAGTGTTTGTAATTCAATTTTTTCCATTCTACACCAGAATTTGTTGTCTTAAAAATTCCACTTTGAGTTGCTCCAAAAACTACACCTATTTGATTAATATCAATACAATTTATTCTCGAGTTTAAAATTCCATTATTATTCAAAGTAGTTGATTCATTATTGAAATCATATTTTATTATTCCATTACTTCCTGAAGAACCGTACATTTTATTATCCAGTATTGTAATAGAATTTATAGAATTACCTGTCAACCCTTTTAATTTAATCCATGAATTTCCTCCATCAGTTGAACGACATACATCGTCTCCAAGTGCATAAACATCACAATTTTTATCAATCATCACATCATAAATACTTTTTAACGGAATAGAATCCTTGATTTTATTCCATGATATGCCTTTATCTGATGATATATAAATTATACTATCTTCACATCCAATTATAAAATTATCTGTACACTTATTATAAGCTCCATTATTAATTCCACTGTTTAATTGTGGATCATAAATTTTGATATTTTCCCAATTTTGTCCGTAATCTGAACTACGACCAATTGTTCCACTATACCAAGTAATAATTATTACATTTCCTGAATCAATGAAAAAATTAAAGTATAATTCATAATAAATTTTTTTCCATGATTGACCATTATCTGTAGATAAAATTAAATGACTGTCAAAGCGAGCAAAAATATAGTCATTTTTTGCTATTTGAATTTGATTAACCCATGACTTTCCGAGATAAGGTACATGTAAAGATTTTAAAAAGTTTAATTCCTTATCATAAAGATAAATTTCAGAAAATCTATTTCCAATTAGACAATTGTTATCTTTATCAAATGCAATTGCAATTACATTTTCGACCGGGAGTTTAGTCCAAATATCCCCAAGGTTTGTGGATTTATATAAATTACCAGAAAATGTGATTGTATATAAATACCCTTGCGAGTCTGATATTATATATATCAATTGTGCTGCATAAGGACCATTGGTTTGCTCCCAAACGGGATTACTAAATGCTAAAGTAAAACTAAGACAGAATAACAATAAAGCTACGACATGGAGTTTCATTTTTCCTCCTAATCATTTTATTATCAAAATTCAAACGAATAAAATATATTCCGGTATTTAAATTTTCAAGGTTTAGTTCTGTTGTTTCCTGCTCAATAACAAATGATAATTTTAAGTTCCCGTTAATATCGTATAATTCACCTCTTATTTCAGCTTTAATATCAGATGTTAATTTAATAAAAATATTTTTGTTATAAGAATAAATAATTGGATTATTCGACAAACTAATTTCCTGAACATAATCAACATCTTTATCACCTGCTAAAATACTTTGTCCGGCAACATCTTCATAGGCACAATCCTTGATTTTAATATATGTCGAATCTGAAGGAATTTCAATGCCTATCCAACCATAATGGTAAGAATTGTTGATTTTGAATCTGACTGCAACATATTTTTCAACCGAACCGGGCCAATTACCGAGGAAATAAAGTGCATTTGTTCCCACACCGTTATAAGTATTAAGCCATTCAGATAAACTTTCCGAAATTTCCTCCAAGTAACCAAGGATTGTTGGAGTTCCATTATCAACGAGAATTTCATTAGTAAATGATGTCGGCTCTGAATAAATTTCACATACTATATCACCCATTTGATTTCCGTGATTGAAAAAGTATTCATTAATACCATCATTGTTCATATCAAGCTGATATCTCTGGCTTTGGTTTAATGATAGTTCTGAAATGGTAGTGTCAATTTCTTTGTACTTGATTTCTGCAGAAGCATAACTAAACACTAGTGCAAGGGTAATTAACAATAAAAGGAAATGGTTTGTTTTGTTTAACAAGCAAATAGTAATTAAAGTTTTCATAAAATCTCCACATAAAAAGTTATATATATATCAATAAATCCATTATATGCAGATTTGTTTCAAAAAACGAAGAAAAGATTGATGAAGTTATTTTTTGATGTCCAAATTCGATGAAATAGTTTTTTAGGAGAAATTTAATATAACTAGCTTTGTTTTAATTCATCAGTTTCTCTTTTTAAATTCATCATGGCTTCTTTACTAACTTCATCAACAGAATTATTCAAAAAAAGATTTCTCTGCCAAGTAGTATAATCAAATGGTTCTCGCTGTATTAAAGAAATAAATTTCTCAGCCTGGACTTCTCCAAGTTCTTTGCTTAAAGCTAAAATACCTTTTATTCTAATTTCTGTATCAGTTAACATCTTAATTTTTCTCAATTAATTGAACCAATGTTAATGGATTTAAGATTTCTAATTCACTTATTAAGTCAGCTTTTTTAATCAATAAATCATCAGTCGTAATAAAGTAATCGCAATTTAAATCAATCGAACAAGATATATGTAAAGAGTCTTTACTATTAAAACCTAATTATATAAACGTTTTAGCCTTCGTAATTATTTCAATATTAGCTGCGGTATAATATTTTGAATATTTTTTCCAATTGATAATAAATTGTTTCCTTTCTTCAAAAGGATTAAATGAATTTTCAAAATCAATCATATACGACCATGCTAACTCTATTTTTCCTAACTGTATTAGGTTTTGTATATATAATTTTGCTTCTGTTTCAAGATAAATTCTCTTTTGATTTTGATTATCAAAAGGTCTGTTCAAGCTGCAATTATCAAGATATACTATCATGAATATTTCCAATTATAATTTAATTATTGATTTTGTTCCGCCAGCCATCTTTCGGCATCAATAGCGGCGGCACATCCTGTACCTGCGGCTGTGACAGCCTGGCGATAAATATGGTCCTGAACATCACCACAGGCAAATACACCTTCAATATTGGTATATGTTGATTTTCCTTTTGTAATTAAATATCCGTTTTCATCCATATCCAGAATACCTTTGAATATTTCAGTGTTAGGAGTGTGTCCAATCGCAATGAATACACCATCAGCCGGAAGAGATGTAATTTCACCGGTTTTGACATTTTTAACATTGATGCCTGTGAGTCGCTTAATTCCCATATTCTCTTCACCCGTGTATTCTTCAATTACGGAATCGAGAAGAAAATCTATTTTAGGATTATTTTTAGCTCTTTCAATCATAATTTTTGAAGCACGAAATTCCTGACGCCTGTGTATAATTGTTACTGAAGAGGCAAAGTGAGTCAGGTAATTTGCTTCTTCGAATGCGGTATCACCACCACCTATAACATATATTTTCTGGTTTTTAAAAAAGAAACCATCACAAGTTGCACAGGCTGAAATTCCAAATCCCCAGAATTTATCTTCTTCTTTTGCAAATAACCTTCTGGCTGTTGCACCGGTTGAAATAATAACTGCATCGGCAGTATAGGACTTATCTCTGTCTGACCAAAGCCGGAATGGGCGTTGTGAAAAGTCAACTTTTATAATCGTTTCAAAAATTGATTTTGCACCAAACCGGTGAGCCTGTTTTCTGAAAATTTCCATCATTTCGGGGCCCATAACTCCGTCAGGGAAACCGGGATAGTTTTCCACTTCAGTTGTTATTGTCAATTGTCCACCCGGTTGATTACCTTCAAAAACCACTGTATCCATGTTTGCTCTTCCTGCATATAATGCGGCAGTAAATCCTGCCGGTCCTGAGCCTATAATAATAATCTTATCGTGTTCGGTCATTTATTCTCCAATTATTTTAAATGTGTAAAAGTATATAAACAAAATTACGAATTAATTAAGAATTTATTATTGCTTATTAGTAATGTATATAAATGAAAGTATTAATTAAAAATGAATATATCATTGATAAAAAAAATGTCACTCTTCGACATTGCTCAGAGTGACAAATGTGTGATGTCTGCGATTCAAAAAGTTTTAAAAGGCAAAGGTCAAACCGAATTTCCAGTTGTCATACATTAATGGTGGTTCTGTTGCAAATGGCCAGTCCATATTCTTTTTTTTCAGTTCATATTCGCCATATTTGTATAGATTGACCAAAACAAAGTGGACTATTGGACCGGCTCCGGGAGATGTTTTAGCTATTTTATGTGTAAAATATTCAATTAATCCCTTTCCCATACCTGATATTACTTCACTGCCAAGCCAATACCAAGTCATAAATCGTGGATATATAATAACTCTTTCATAAGATGCACCGATACTAAGTGGAGCAAAAAACTGAAACTTAAATCCAGCCTCAAAAGACTGGCAAAATCTGAATTTTCCATCATCATAAATTTTTAATCTATTACTCGTAGCCGGATTAGTCAAGTCTTTTTCTTTGAAGCTTACTTTACTCCAAAAGACATTTCCTGTATTAAATAATACAAAATCACTTCCTTCGGATATATGATATCCATACCCTCGGCTAAGACCAAGCCCTAATTTCCATACATCTGAATTCAGATTATTACCGATTTTTTCTTTTGCAGTCCAATCGGATGTCATAGTACCAATCAGGAAATAAGTGAATTTATAGCTCATCCCAAACTGATTGAATAAGTCGAATTTCTTTTTTGTGAAGCCAAGTTTAAGTTCAGCACTGCTTATTTCAGTAAAACTTTCTTTTATATAATCATTTTTGAATCTTGGTATTCCCATTCCATATACTATATCTATGGTTGGATATTCGGAGGATAATGCAGCTAATGAATCCGAATCAAGGTACTCATCCCAAAATTCAGATTTATCCTGTGCATTTAGAACTATATTTATCATAAATAAGCTTGCAAAAATGAAGTAAATATTTTTCATATTAATCCAACATATTGTTAATAAATTTTCAAAATTGAAATTCTTTAAAATTAAATTTAATAAATATCTTTATAAAGTCAATTAATAGTCAACTCTGCTTTAACAACGACTATTGTTAAATCGTCATAAGGTTCGACCTCATCTGAAAAATCACTGACAGTTTTTACTATGTTGTCCATAATATTTTCAGAAGATAAAGATACATTATTTTTAAATGTTTCCATCAATCTTGTTTCGTCAAAATCATCTGATTTACTGTTCCTGGCTTCGATGACACCATCAGAGATAAACAAAAAAACATCACCCGGCGAATAATCCATATTAATTTCTTCAATGTTGCCGTCAAATACTTCCTTCCTGCTTTTACCGAGTAAAATACCTTTAGGTAAAATTTTAGTAACCGAATTATCAAGGGATTTGTAATAATATATCGGTAGATGTCCAGCCCGAGCAATATTCACTTTTCTTAAAGATGAATCAAATTTTGCAGCAATAACAGTAACAAAAGCACCCTTTTCCAAATATTTATATAGCAACTGATTTGCTCTAACAAATAACTCCCTTGGTGTAAGCATGAATTCGTTTAAAGTGCGAAGTATTCCCTGAATTTTTGACATGTACAATGCAGCCGAAGTGCCTTTCCCACTCACATCCCCAACAATCACAGTGATTTCATTCATTGTACCGTTAAGATAATCAAAGAAATCTCCTCCGACCTCGAGGGCAGGCATTGATATGCCGGATATATCAAGGCCTTCGACTTCAGGTACTCTTTGGGGCAGGGAAGCAATTTGAATACGACGGGCTATTTCGAGTTCGTGTTTGAGCCTCTCCTGTATAGTACATTCTTCAACTAAAAAAGTGTTTTCAATTGCTATTGAAGCCTGGGTAAGAATTGCAGAAAGAAAATTAAAATCTTCGCGGGTGAATGATTTTTCAGACCTTTTCTCTCCCAATAGAACTGCACCTACTACAATGTCTTTGGACCTAATAGGAACTATATAAGAAAATTTATAATCATGAAAAATTGTCTTGATTGGTTCATACAAATATTCAATCCTGAACTCGCCGTGAAATTCTCTTATTGCCTCCGATAGTTTTCTACCTGATTGAAGACAAAGTTCCCCGAAGGATTTGTAGTCAAAACCAATATAGTCCTGAGCGATAACTCTCTCTTCATTTTTGAATAAAATAACACCGATTCTTTTCAGATGAAATAATTCGATAAGCTCTTTGGCAATGCTTGCTGATAATTCTGATATTGTTCCCTTTTTAATTATATCAGAAAATTCTGTAGCTGCACGTCTGTAATCGAATCTTACCTGATAGAACTTTTTGTCAAGCACATTTTTAATTCCCTTATTAAGTAGCCAAAAAACAAAAACACCAAAAAGTGATAGAAATATTATTAACATTTTTGTATATACTTCCTGCAATTCAGTGCTTAGAGGTGAGTTTAGTACTGTAATTGATGTTCCCGATAACTTAATATTAGGGAAGTTAAACCTCCAGTTGGACAAAAACCATATCCCCAATAAAATGATTCCAATAAATGTTATTTTCCATAATGCCGACAGAAGTATATACTGTATATTTTTTGGCACTTTTATCGTAAGGTCGAGAAGAGAATATTTCCCGATTGTATATATATATGCTATCGGAAGTAAAAGAAGTGATATTGGTAAAATTTCAGGGAATGGAGCCATTCTCAGTAATTGGGTTTCAAATATGAGATAATATATTCTCTCAAATAATGCAGAATATAAAAAACATAATAACATGAAGTAAAAAGTAAATCTAATCAACCTGCTTGTCTTTTTATGTTCCTCCGTTGTATGTTTACGGTAGATAATACTTACAACAAATCCAATAAGAATATTTGACAAAGCAAAGAAAAAGAAGAATTGTGAATAATTTGTTGTATTATTCATATTCAGAAAGAAAATATAAAAAACATTTGATGATATAAAATAAATACCTCCAAGAATGAATGGAACTATCCATATCCATTGTTTGCGTATCAATTCGGTATGTTCTTTTGGGAAATATAGCAGATGCTTAATTATTAATGGTATGCCTATAGCCGAACAAGCAGAAAGTGTCAGAAACTGGAGTATTGTCAATAAATCATAGTCAAGAAAATAACGGTGCTCAATACCACTATAAATAAGAAATCCTGAAAGAATAAATGTAAGGCTGATAAGTCTCGCAGCTTGAATTCCAGGCCTTTTGACACCGATAAATAAACCGAATCCATAGAAGACAAAGCTTACAAAGAATATAAACAAATAACTGAAAGTTACACCAATTTTTGCAAGTTCAACATCATACTCCAGAATTTGATTATTCCTAAGTACTTTGTAATGAAGCACATCTTCACTGTTATTAACTCTAAGATATCTGTCTGCATCATAACCGTCAATAAAGGTTCTTCCGTTGATTGAAATAATATAATCACCTGCTTTTAATCCTGCTCTTTCTGAGCCGCCACCTTTGAAAACACTTACAATAAGAACACATGAAGGCATTTCTTTTATGAAATCTACTGGTAAATCAGCATTTCTAACTTTAATTTTATCATATTTTATTGGAAGTGAATTATTAAGAATTCCAAGATTAATCCTGGATGAATCATTATATGATTTTAGGATTTTGGCTAAATGCAATGTGTCCTTAATTACAGTTCCATTAATATCTCTCAATAAAGAACCTAACTTAACGGTGAATGAGCTATTTGTTTCTCCGTCCTTTGCATTTGTTTTAGATAGAATACCCGAAAATTCTTTTGATATATACATCTTTGAAGGAAGAGTTATCCATTGATTTTCATCCGTTGTCGAGGTAACCGAACGTATGAAGCTCATGGAAGACAAAATGATTAAATAGGTAGCTATTGATGTAATCAATAGACGAAAAAAGTTCGGATTTTTTTCGAGACTCGGCATAATTCACCAATTAAAATTATTTAGTTTTTATTTACGATTTTTCATAATAAAAAGTTTCATAAGTAAATTTGAAAAAATATTTCTCATTATTTTTTCAAATTTATGAAATCACAGGAAATAATTAAGAGATTGAAATCTTTAAGTAATAAGAAAAATGTCGAGGGAATTGCCCGGTTCGGGATTAATCCCGAAGGCACGCTTGGTATCCCTGTTACTACACTAAGAAAAATAGCAAAGGAAATTGGTAAAGGCCATGAACTCGCACAAGAGCTATGGGAAAGTGGTATTCATGAGGCGAGAATACTTGCGGCACTTATTGACATACCCTCGGAAGTTACTGTAAAACAAGCTGAAATATGGCTCAAAGGCCTCGATTCATGGGATGTCTGCGACCAGTTAATGATGAATCTGCTCGATAAAACCGGTTTTGCATTTAAAAAAGCTGCCGAATGGAGTAAAAGAAAGGCAGAATTTGAGAAAAGGGCAGGCTTTGCATTAATGGCATCTCTTGCCGTTCATGATAAGAAAGCAGGTGATAGTCAATTTAAATTATTTTTCCCGTTAATTATTGAAGCCTCGACTGACGAAAGAAATTTTGTTAAGAAATCTGTAAATTGGGCTTTGAGGCAAATCGGTAAAAGAAATATGGTACTTAATAAAAAAGTAATCGCAGTTTCTAACGAAATTATTAATAAATTTCCCGAATCCAAATCTGCAAAGTGGATTGCAAAGGATGCACTTAGGGAATTGCAGGATGAAATAACAATTAAAAGAATAAATGAAAAGGAGAAAGGTTGATATGAAAAAAAATATTATCATTATTTCTTTTATTTTAACAGGATTATTATTGTTTTCCTGTAAGGAAGAATCAAAAAAAATCGAGGAACAATTTTCAGTTACTAAAACCCAGGAAGAGAAATATGAACTTCTTAATAATCTAAATGATGCAATAAATAAAGAGCCGTACAATATGGATGCATGGAACCAGAAAGGGATTCTTCTTGCTGATTTGAAAAGATATGACGAAGCTTTGGCTGCATTCAATAAAGCAGTCGAAATTAATCCTAATCTTGCTCTGAACTGGTATAATAAAGGTTTTATGGAAAACAAACTTGGCAAAAATGAAGAAGCAGTCAATTCATACAATGAAGCAATAAAAATTAATTCGAATTATTATAAAGCTTATTATAGCCGTGGTATTGCACTGTCGGAACTTGGAAAACATGAAGAATCTATTAAGTCGTATGATGAAGCAATAAAAATATTTCCCGATTATGACAGCGCATGGGTAAATAAAGGTATTGAACTATCCGGAATAGGCAAATATAACCAAGCATTGGAGGCTTATGACAAAGCTCTGTCAATCAATCCTAAATTCGTTTTTGCATACTACAATAAAGGATTGCTGTTGACTGTAATGAATAAATATGACGATGCCCTTGCTTGTTATTATAAAGCAGTCGAGTATAATCCTAAATATGAGATTGCATGGTACAACATGGGTAACCTGCTCTCAAATCTTGGCAGGTTTGACGAAGCAATTTATGCACAGGACAAAGCATTATCACTCAATCCCAATAAAGAGGATAACTGGAATAATAAAGGTGTGGCATTATCGAGTAAGGGTAATTATGATGAAGCAATTAATTGCTTCCTGAAAGCGAAGGAGTTAAATCCAAATAATGACAAAACATGGTACAATCTTGGCAATACATATCTAAGTCTGAAAAAGTCGGATGAGGCTTATGAATCTTACAAAAAAGCAATTTCACTCAATCCTAATTATGATAATGCGTGGAATAATCTCGGTACATTAAACCTTGCTCTCGGCAGGAATGACGAAGCGTTGAGCAACTATAAAAAAGCAACCGAACTAAACCCTAAGAACAAGAGTGCATGGTATAATTTTGCAATTGCATATTTCAAAATGAATAAATATAATGAGTCACTGGTCTGCTTTGATAAAGTCATAGAGATTAAACACGACGACGCAGGTGCATATTATGTCAGAGCTTGTATTTATTCGTTACAGAAAAACAAAGTAAAAGCACTTGTATCTTTGGAAAAAGCACTGACACTTGCACCTCAATACAAGGAAAGAGCTAAGACGGACAAATATCTTGAGAATATAAGAAATGAGGGGAAGTTTAAAAAGATGGTGGTGGAATGAGGTAATTCAGAGTTTCATAGAATTATTTTAAAATTTTTACTATTTTATTAAGACATTTCTTTAAATCATTATCTATATCCTTTTCCCAGAATCTGAGAACAATCCAACCCGATTTTGATAATATTACAGTATTTTTTTTATCTCTTTGAATCGTTTTTTCAATTTTATTTGTCCAATAGTCTTTGTTTGATTTAATCCTTGATTTTTTAGCCTTCCAATTATAGCCATGCCAAAATTCTCCATCAACAAAAACGGCTACTTTTTTTTCCTTAAATACAATATCCGGTTTGCCGGTTATAAATGTATTTTTTAATGAATACCTATAACCCAAATTCCATATTGCTTTTCTTAATATTATCTCTGGTCTAGTGTCTTTCGATTTAATCTTTGACATTAATTTCGACCTAGTTTTGCTTGTTTTAAAGCCATACTTTGTTATTATTGAATTTTCTTTAATGTTTAATAAATATTCTTTTATATTTTTAGCAAATAGATTAGCTAATTTGACAGGTACAGCATTCCCAACTAACTTATAACCATCATTTAAGTATTTATAATAAAAAATAAAATCATCGGGGAATGTCTGAATTCTTGCACACTCTCTTATTGTTAATCTTCTATATTTATTTTCATGCTTTTTATTAAAAGTCATAACATCTTTTTTAACAACTTCCATGGGCGGGGCTTTGGGATGTAAAGGAGTTTGTCTGCCACTTGCTTGTAGAGTAAAGGATGGTTTGTCCCAATCTAATACTCTGTTTCTTGACATAAATATGTACGAAAAAGTACCAACCCAATACTCATGATTTGGCACTGCACATTTTAAACCATTAGTATAATTATTGCCTTTTGGTTTTTTTGCATTATTTTTTAAATCACTTATAAAATTTATTACAGGTATAATATTTTTTGGTTTTGTACTAAAATCATATTCAATATTTAAAGATTTTTTAAAGCCAACAAAAAAAACTCTTTTTCGATTTTGAGGTACTCCAAAATCCTTTGCATTAACCTTGATGATTTTAACAGTATATCCAGCCGCATCAAAACCATCCAAAATATCATTTAAAGCAACGTTATGTCTCATATTCAAAATACCAAGAACATTTTCAGCTAAAAAAAATTTAGGTGTTTTGTCTTTAACGACCCGAACGAACTCAAGGAATAATTTACCTCGAGGATCATCTATACCTTTGCCGTTACCTGCAATACTCCAGCTCTGACAAGGTGGACCACCAATTATTCCGTCAATCTCATTTGGAATTTCTTTGGAAGGTATATCTATAATACTCCTTTTATCAAGATTTGTTTCAGGAAAATTATTTTTGTATGTTTCCCATACTTTACTATCGTTATCATTTGCCCAAATAATTTTATACCCGGCTTTTTTAAAGCCCAAATCAAGGCCACCACAGCCGGAAAATAGGGAAATAATTTTCATAAAATTAACTGAATAATTGTTCCTTGTATTTAATCAAATCACCAATTAACTTATAACATGAAAGCATTTCGAACACGTCAATATTCTTCTTTAAATGAAAAATTAATCTATTACGGTCAATCAATATTGACTTACGAATTGTTGTTTCTTTAACCCAATTTCCATCTAACTTTCTATAATTATGAGGAATAAATAGAAATCTCTGAGGGTATGTTTTTAATGAAATAATCTCATTCCAGGTATCATAACTAATTTCAAGCTGCTTTGCTTTCCATTTATTCTCAGGTGAACAAGTGCATTGTACGAAATAGATAGGAATACTATTTAATGAATCGTTATTTGGTATCCATGCAACTAAGTCTAAGCCTGCATCACCACAGTCTCTTTCCGAGAATTCGTTCTCAGGATATTGAATTTTTTCTCTAATATGTTTTACTAATTCTTTTATTCTATCATTTTTTTTTGAATACTTTAAAAAAAGAGTATCTTCATTAGCTAAAGGTTCAGTGTTACTACTTCCAAATAAGTGTATTTCTGCATTTTGAGGAAGAAAATCTTTTAAAGCTTCTTTACTTATTATTTCAAAACTACTTGTAAAATATTGCCAATGGCTTACCTTAATATCATCTAAATTTGAAGCTAATAATAAAAATAAATATATTTTGTGTTTTATAATTAATGAATCTTTTATTGTAACAACTTTACCATCATTTGTAATTTCAAAAGGGTAAAAGTCTTTAAATAAGTGAGCACGGTATTTCAACATATTTAAGCAATCTTTGTAGAAAATTTCTTGCTTATCATCTCTTGTTGGTTTATCTGGTTCTTCAAAATCAAACAAATCTACATCATTGTTACTTTTGAATTCATCTTCATCATTTGGGAAATCAAAAAGTTCACAAATTGAGAATGCTTTATCGGGATGTGTAATTGTTTTGAGTTCTACATAATCAGCCCATTTATTAATATCTTTATTTCTAGGAGGTTTAGATAAATCTATAAATAAACACATATTTATTATTAATCTCCAAATTAAACGTGCTTTTTTTCAAGAATCGTTTTTAAATTCCCACTTATTTCAATTATGTCTGATAATTTATTTTCACAAATTCTAACTTTGCTTATAAAATCGTCATCGGATTCTTTTTCCTGTTTTGATATTTTATGGGTATAGTCTCTAGCTATATCCAAACTAACAAAAGCATCATCTATACTGGTTGTAAAAATTTTTATAGGTTCATCAGTTAATAAAATAGCTTTATCAAGAGGCGAACCTTCTTTAAATGCTTTTAATGCCGATGGTTTTGATACAATTTCATTTAAATATCTTATATTTCTTGAATCTCCTAATCTAGTTAAACCCTGTTCATTTTCTTTAAACATCCAAATGGTAAGGTCTTTTAAATTATTTTCAATAATCCTTTCTGCAGGTTTGTCGGAATCAAGATCCAGACCAATAAAAACCGCTATATTTTTTCTGCTAACTGCTGTATAAAATTTACCAAAGCTAAAATCAGTCTCATTTAAATTTCTAATATTATAAAAGTTGCTATCTTCTATTTTTTTATATAATTTATAACCTATCAATAAATTCTTTACGTATGAAGTTTTACTACCAATTATTTTTGCTAAAATTCTATATTGCTCTATTAAATCAGTACCGATTAATGTTTTCTGTGTTTCAAATAAAAATCTTGCTTTTGCAAGTGCATCCCAAGATTTTGGTCCAGTTATATGTTTGTATCCCAAATATATTAGGATTTCATTTCTTGATAAATACTCAATAACAGGCAATTCTGAGAGCTTTATCCCTGGTTTTATCGTTTCCGATAATTCCTTAATAGATTCTTTTTTAATGATAGTTAATGTTGGGTTAGTTAAAAGTTTTACAGCAGCTAATCGCCTATTACCTTCGACAACTGTGTAATAACCAACTTCTTCATTTTTTACAACTAATAACGGTTCTGCCCTGAAATAACCTTTTTCCCCAATTGAGCCCATAAGTTCAATGATATTCTCATTGATTAGAATCCATTCGAGTATCTCTTTTTGGCTTGCTTTTTTGTATCTTGTTGGAAGTCAAGGATTTTCAGGGTCGAAAAGCAATTTCTCAACAGGTAAATCTTTAATTTCTTGTGTTGCCATTGTAATTTTTATTTAATTTATTTTTAATAATAATTTCAAAAATAATCTTTAAAATATTCTATACAAAAATCAATTTAATAAAATTTCTAATATATTCTACAATTCGACATTTTCCCATTCTCCCTTGCTTCTGTCATCACCCAATTTATCTTCTAAATATTTCAAAAATGAATCGCTGGTTACTAATGATTTTGCTATTCTATTAAATTTCTTCATTTCTTTCTTTGTTACTTCCCAGGCAAGAGAATCTTCATATTTTCCGGTAACATCATCTAATCCTTCATCACCTATTAGTTGCCCTAATACTGAGTTCAAATTATTAATTCCCGAATACTTCTTAGATTTCTTGCAGACAGCTCTCAATGTCCAAAAGCACACCCCATCATCAAATGTTTCATTGATGATTCTAAAATAATATTTATTTCCTATAATAGAAGTTTGATTTGTTGCCATTTGTTCAAATATCACAAAGATTCTTATTATTATAACAGATATATTATTTCATCTGCAAAAATAATAAAGTTCGATGTCATATCATTGATGATATGATTCAAGATGAGATTATATTGAATTGTTAATATCTTCTTCTTGGTCCTCTTCTGTCGTCTCCGCGGCGGTCATCCCGTCTGTTTCCATCCGGACGTCTGCCACGTGATGAATCCCTACGTTTGTAATCATCATCTTCTTCGGGCATTCCTTCAGGCCTGGGAAGTAATGCCTTGCGGCTTAGACGGAATTTTCCGTCAGGAGTAACTTCGAGTAATTTTACTTCGATTTTATCGCCAACTTTCATTACTTCACTGATGTTTATCGTTCTTTCGTGGGCTATCTGCGAAATGTGGAGTAGTCCCTGCTTTTTTGGAATGAATTCAATGAATGCACCCATGCCTTCACGAATTTCAACTACTGTGCCAGTATAAACTTCACCTTCTTCAGGTTTTTTTATTATGCTTTCAATCATTTTTCTTGCATCATCACTTGACTGACCGGATGTAGCGGCAATCGTGATGACACCATCATCATTAATGTCAATCTCTGCTCCTGTTTCCTTCACTATACTCCTTATAGTCTCTCCACCGCTGCCGATAACTGCACCAATAGACTCGGTAGGTATCTGCATCATGGTGAATCGTGGAGCATAAGGTGAGAGGTCTCCCCTCGGTTCAGAAATAAGTTCGTTCATTTTTGAAAGTATATGAAGTCTTCCCTGTTTAGCTTGTTCAAGTGCTTTTGCCATAATTTCAAGTGGCAATCCCTCGATTTTAATATCCATCTGGCATGCAGTGATTCCATCGGCAGTTCCTGTAACTTTAAAGTCCATGTCGCCGAGAAAATCTTCGTCGCCAAGTATATCGCTTAAAATTGCAATTTTATCTTCTTCTTTAATTAAGCCCATCGCAATTCCTGCAACAGCTTTTTTCATAGGTACTCCCGCATCAAATAGTGCCAAACTACCTGAACAAACAGATGCCATCGAAGATGAACCGTTAGATTCGAGAATTTCAGATATAACACGAATTGCATAAGGAAAATCTTCTTTTTCGGGAAGCATGATTTCTAAAGCACGTTGGGCAAGATGTCCGTGACCGATTTCTCTTCTTCCGGTCCCCATTCTACCTGTTTCACCGGTACAAAACGGAGGAAAGTTGTAATGGAGTAAAAACCTGTTAGTGTATGTCGGCAGCAAACCGTCAATCATCTGTTCGTCACGTTTTGTTCCTAGTGTAACCATTCCAAGACTCTGTGTTTCGCCTCTTGTGAATAAAGCAGAACCATGAACTCGTGGAAGAATTCCAACTTCACAGGAAATCGGGCGGATGTCTGTTGTTGTTCTGCCGTCAAGTCTTTTGCCATCGTCGAGAATCATTTTTCTCATTTCCTGCTTTTCGAGTTTGGAAAGAACTTCTTCACCGTATAATGAAAAGTCAAAATCTTTGTATTCTTCCTTCTCGGCAAAGGTTTCAGTCAATTTTTCGATTGCAATGTCTTTCAGTTTTTTTCTCGACTCGCTTCTTTCGCTCTTAGTTGTAACAGTGTGAACATACTTCACAAGTTCATCTGATACTGCATTTTTAACAGTATCTATTATCTCAGGTGGAATTTCTTTTTCAATAAATTCTCTTTTTGCAACTTGTACTTTAGCTGCAAGCTGTCTCTGTAAATCATTTAATTGTCGAATTTTCTCGTGAGCAAATTCGAGTGTTTTCAGAAAATCTTCTTCGGAAATTTCGTGGCTTTCACCTTCAACCATAACGATAGATGTGTCGGTTCCGGCAATTGTCATGTCAATGTCTGATTGCTCGAGAGGTGTTAATGAAGGATTAATTATGAATTCTCCGTTTACCCTGCCAACCTTAACTTCGGAAACAGGACCATTAAAGGGGATATCAGAAATCAATAATGCCGCAGAAGCTCCGATAGCACCCAAAGTAAATGGAGGGACATCGGATTCAAATGAAACAACATTAGCAATAAGCTGAGTGTCAAACCTCCAAGATTTAGGAAACATTGGCCTTATAGGACGGTCAATCAAACGGGAACATAAAACTTCGTGGTCGCTGGGCCTTGTTTCTCTTTTGAGGAAACCACCCGGAAATTTACCTGCGGCAGATGCTTTTTCCCTGTATTCAACCTGCAAAGGCATGTAATCAACATCTTTTTTCTCTTCATTTTCGGCAACTACAGTCACCAAAACCATTGTATCGCCACAGCTAACCATAACCGAGCCGCCGGCGAATTTTGCGAATCTTCCGGTTTCCAATGAATAAGTTTTTCCGGCAAATTCAATACTTGCTACTTCTTTTGACATAATATATCTTCTGAATAATTGTTAAGTAATTTTCTTATGATAAGCAAATCTGATGAGATTTAAACAGCAGGTGCATCCAAAGCATTAATGGCAGTAAAATATACCGCCAATAATTTATTTTCTAAGTGCTAATGACTTCAGAACGTCCCTATACCTGTTAATATCCTTTTTTGCTAAAAAATCTAATAATTTTCTTCTTTTACTAACAAGTTTAATTAAGCCTCTGCGGCTGGAATTGTCTTTTTTATGGCCATCAAGGTGGTGAGTCAGGTCATTGATTCTGGCTGTGAGTAAAGCAACCTGAACTTCGGACCTTCCGGTATCAGCGGCTTTGACTCCGAACTTGTTAATTATTTCCGATTTATGTTCTCTTGTAATCATTTATAAACTCCAAAATTTCAAGACTTCAAAATTACGAATAATACTTTTAATATTAAAACTTTTTTATTAATCCACGGCAATATAACTCATCTGATTTAATTTGGTTGATTAACTCACCGACTGTTGGAAACTTTTTTTCATCCCTTATAAAATTCAAAAACGACACTGAAATATTTGAATTATATAAATCCATATTTAAATCAAAATAATAAATTTCGAGAAAAATACGGTTATTATTCGAGAATGTAGGCCTTGTACCGAGATTTGCCATACCATAAAAAGTTTTACCATTTATTTCAGAAGATACGAAATATACTCCCACACCGGGCAATTGTTTGTTAATATTTTCAATTCTAATATTTGCAGTAGGGTAGCCAAGAGTTCGGCCTCTCCCTTCACCTTTATCAACAACCCCGTTAATTAAATAGTTATACCCAAGCATTTTATTTGCAGAATCGAGGTCTTTGTTCAACAATGCTGTTCTGATTTTTGTGCTTGAGATTGTCGTATCATTTTCGATAAAAGCATCAATTTTCTCTACCTCAAATTTGAGAGATGTACTTAATTGGGTTAATAAATCTTTATTTCCTTCCCTGTTCCTTCCGAACATGTGGTCGTGGCCTATCAGAATTTTTCTCATAAAAAACTTTTCAACCAGATATTCTTTAATGAATATTTCGGGAGGAGTCTGTGAAAATTCATAAGTAAATGGAATAATAAATAAATTTTGAATCCCAAATTTTTCAAATATGATTATTCTTTCTTCTATTGTAGTTAATAGTTTTATGGGATTTCTGTCAGCTCTTTTCAAAACGAGTTGGGGATGCGGGTCAATAGTTAAAACGATTGGAATGAGATTCTCCTCTTTGCCGATTTCAAGTAAACGCTTAAGGATAATCTGATGGCCCTTATGTACTCCGTCGAATGTTCCGACAGTTATTACTGTCCTTTTATCAAAATTAATTTCACTTAAATTCTTGTAAACTTTTATCATTATTTACTAAACTATTCTCATTAAATAAATTATTTATTTCATTGATTGTCAATGCGTCTTCAACTTTAAAATCACCAATTGCAGTTCGTCTCAGTTCATACATATATGCCCCACAACCAAGCATTTCACCAATATCTCTCGCCAAAGCCCTTATATAAGTTCCTGCCGAACACACAATTTTGAAAGATATAAACGGAATTCGAATGCTTTTTATTTGAATTTCAATGATTTCAATTTGCTTAGGCACCAGAGTGATTTGTTTATCTTTACGGGCAAACTTATAAGCAGGGACTCCTTTTATCTTTTTTGCAGAATATAATGGTGGTTCCTGAAAAGAAATTCCTTTAAAGGATAGAATTGTATTAATAATTGTATCTTCATTTATATGGTTAATTGGCTTTTCATCATATTCTTCAGTTTCACTGTCATAAGATTTTGTTGAGATTCCAATTTTGATTTGTGTGTCATAAGATTTAAAATCTTCCATGAATTCGGAAATTTGTTTAGTGGCTTTGCCGAGGCAGACCATCAATAATCCTGTTGCCAACGGGTCGAGTGTGCCTGTATGCCCGATTTTTCGGATTTTAGTTATCTTTCTTAATTTAGCAACGACATCAAAAGATGTCCAGTTCTTTTCCTTGTCAATCAATACCGAAGCACCTGTAGCTTCAGCTTCGGAATACCATTGTGCAATTCTGTCAATGGTTTTTCGGGTTAGAAGAAACATAAAAATTAACACAGATTGAAATAATGTATGGGAAGATTCCAAATCTGCCCTTGTTAAAAATTCAGCAAACTTTTCTCTTTATAATCATCAAGATTGACCTTGGTTTCTTTTGAGTCCTGCTGTACAGAGTCGAGCAATGACTGTATATGCTGCATCTGTTCAAATGTGTCGTCAATATAAAACCTCAATTCAGGAGTGAATCTCAGCCTGACTTTTGTACCGATGAATTTTCTTAGCGGCCCCTTTTTATCATCAATGATTGGGAGAAATTGTGAAGGAGTAAGTTTTCCTCCGAATACGTTTATATAAACTTTCGCTATTTGCAAATCGGAAGTTAATTTTACTGATGTAACAGACACAAAGCCTGCAGAGTGTTCCGATGCAAGCTTTGTTAATGGTTCCGAAATAGCTCTTTTAATAACACTACCAACTTTTTCTGCTCGTACCGACATAATAATTAATTCTCAATTCTCGAATATATATTTCAAAAATTAATCAAAAAAATTTTAATTTAAAGTCCTTTTTATTTCCAGAAGTTTATAAGCCTGAATAGCATCGCCTTCTTCAAAGTCCTGAAAACCATCCAAAATAATTCCACATTCATAACCCGATTCTACTTCCTTAACATCATCTTTATTTCTTTTCAGGGAGTGTATTGTACCATTATAAACAGGCAGTCCGTCCCTCAAAAGCCTTACCCTGTCATTCCTGCTGATTTTTCCTTCCTGAACATAACATCCTGCAATATGGCCGAGCTTACTAATCTTGAAAACTTTTCTAATCTCGATTGTGGCACTGACTTCTTCTCTGAGTTCAGGTGTTAACATTCCTTCCAGGGCTAATTTTACTTCATCAATTGCATCATAAATAATGCTGTACAACCTAATATCTATACCTTCCTTTTCGGCAAGTTTTCTTGCCTTTGCTGTCGGAGATACTTGAAATCCTATGACGACGGCATTCGATGCAACTGCAAGCATAACATCCGATTCGGTAATAGAGCCAACCCCTTTATGTAATATGCTGATTCTTACTTCATCCTGCGATAATCTCAGCAACGAGTCGCTCAGTGCTTCAACCGAGCCACCTACATCACCTTTGATTATCATATGTAAGTCCTTAACACCGCCGAGTTTAATCTCCTTGGAAATATCGTCTAAAGTAACATGACGTACCTGCCTTAGAGACTGCTCTCGTTTCAATTGGTGCCTGTCATTTGCTATTGCCCTTGCTTCGATGTCCGAATCAACTACAGCCAGAATATCGCCTGCTTCCGGGAGGCCGTCGAACCCAATGACTCTGACTGGCATCGAAGGAGTGGCTTCATCTACTCTGCGGCTGCGTTCGTCAAACATAGCCCTCACTCTTCCCGAACTAACACCTGCAACAAAAGCATCTCCGATTTTTAATGTTCCTTTTTGTACTACTACCGAAGCAACAGTACCGAAACCCTTATCCATATTAGCTTCTATTATGGCACATCTTGCTTTTCTTTTGTAGTTTGATTTTAATTCGAGGAGTTCAGCTTCCAATAAAATCTTTTCGAGAAGATGGTCAACATTTTTACCTGTTTTAGCTGAAATTTCTACGCTTTGATGCTTGCCGCCCCATTCTTCGACCAATATATTATAGTCCGTTAGCTGTTGTTTTATTCTTTCTGCTTTGGCTTCAGGTTTATCTATTTTATTAATTGCAACAATAATTTTTACATTCGCTGCCTGAGCATGGCTGATAGCCTCGACTGTCTGGGGCATAACACTATCATCTGCGGCAATTACGAGAACGACAATATCAGTGACTTGTGCTCCTCGTGCCCTCATAGCTGTAAATGCTTCATGGCCAGGCGTATCAAGAAATGTAATGTATTTCCCATCATGCATAGCAACCCGGTAGGCTCCTATATGTTGTGTGATGCCTCCGGCTTCCCCGGCAACTACATTTGAATTCCTTATAAAGTCAAGTAAGGATGTCTTCCCGTGGTCAACATGTCCCATTACGGTTACAATTGGTGAACGGGATAATAGATTTTCTTCCTCATCTTCCTCTTCGAAATCCTGTAATATTTGCATTGCTTTCTCATCGAGGAACTCGACGGTGTAATCATAATCATCGGCAATAATTATGATAGTGTCTTTATCAAGCCTTTGATTAATACTCACCATTAAACCTAATTCCATGCACTTCACAATAATTTCACTGGGATTTACACCCATCAGGTTTGCCAGGTCACTCGTTGTAACAAACTCACTGAGTTGTATTTTTTTTCCTTCCAGTTCTTTCTCTTCGCTTCGTCTTAGTTCCTCGGCTTCGCGCTCGGCTCTTCTTTTCGACCTCATTCTCGAGCGCAGGCTTACCGATGAGGATTCTTCCATACCTGCCAGGGTTTGCTTGATGGCTCTATCAATATCATCATCTGTAATCAGGTCCCTGACTGAAATTCTTCGTTTCTTTTTCTTATCTGTTATTCTAACTTTATCTATAACACGTTCTTTAATCTTACCTTTTAGCTTTTTTCTTGACTTAAGAAATTTCCCTTTGCCTATAATGCCAACCTCGTCATCGTCTTCATCGAACCTTTTTCCTTTTCTTTCTTTTCTGTCTTTGATTTCTTCGAGTTGTTCCTTGTTGAGTACAATTTTACCAACAATTGTTAATCCCCGAAGCTTTGGAGCAACACCAGGCTCGATTTGCACCTGAGCTATTTTTTTCTTTCTTCTTTTTTTCTTTCCTCGTGGTTTTTCGGTTATTACCAGATCTTCAACCGGTTTGACTTCTTCTTTAAATTCGATTACTTCCTGAACTTTTTTGCTGATTTCAACGGAAATAACTTTTTCTTTCTCAGGCTTTAATGTTTCAATCTTAACTTTGACTTTTTCCTTTGGAATTTCAGCTTCTTTTTTTTCTTTTATTGCCGGCTTTTTTGGTTTTTCTTCTATTGGTGGCTGAGGTTTTATTTCTTCTTTTGCTTTAGCCGGTTTTTTCCTAGACGGCTTTTTCTTATCTTTCAGACTGATAGCATCAAGGTCAATCTTGTCAATAATATGTAGTTTCTTTGTTTCGGGGACACTGATTTTTTCTGATACAACAACCTTTTCTTTTTCAACCTTTGTTTTCGCTTTTTCAGTTTCAACTTTTACTTCAACGGTTTTTGGTTTTTCGGGTTCTCTTTCTTTGACTGTAGGTTTAGGAATTTCTTTTGTTTTTAGTGCTGCATCTTCTGACTTAGAAGTAAGTTCTGATGTGGATTTTCGGATTTGCTTATGTTTTTCAATTTTTTCGCGTTGTTTCTCAGCGGCAATCATCTCCCTTTTGAACTTATCATGAACAAGTTCAATCATCTGCTCTGTCAAAGTAGCTGTGGGTTTATTCTCAATAGCAAAGCCCTTTGATTGTAAGAATTCAACGATTGCATCTTTACCAATATTTATTTCGGTAGCAATCCTGAATAATTTTATGCCTTTACCAGCCGCCATAAATTCCTTTGTGTCTTTTATCCTGCTTCAATAATGAAATTTATTAATATTTTCTATTCAAAATCAAGATTCTTCGGTTGCATCAGGGTTCTCTTTATCTTCCGCTGCTACTACCTTAACTTTTACTTTTTTTTGCCTGGATGATTTTGCTTTCAAATTTTTAATTTTTTCTATCATTTCATCAGTTTCAGGCTCATCGAATTCACCAAGAAGTATGGAGCGAATCTCAAGTAAAACTTTTTTGGTCATGCCTTTAATTTTTAATAATTCTTCGGGTTCTGTTTCAAGTAATCCCCTTGCGGTTTCAATTCCGTTTTCCATAAGATTTTTATATAGTTCCGTCCCTATTTCTTCTTCAAATTCGGACAGGTCGATATCCTCACCGGTTTCATTAATTAATGTTATTGAATAACCCGTAAGCTTAGATGCTAACCTGACATTCTGGCCATTCTTGCCAATTGCAAGAGAAACCTGGTCATCAGGTACAACAACTGTGGCACTTCTGATTTCAGGTTGTACATTAACATCTTTTACTTTGGCTGGTAAAAGAGCTTTGGCTATGAACTCTGCATCATTTTCCGAATACTCAATCAAGTCGATGTTTTCGTTATTCAATTCGCGGACAATTGAATGAATCCTTATACCTTTCATACCCACACATGCTCCAACGGGGTCAACTCTGTCGTCAAATGAAACAACTGCAACCTTTGACCTTTCACCTGGATCCCGGGCTATTGATTTTATCTGAATTATTCCATCGTAAATTTCGGGTATTTCAATTTCAAACAGCCTTGCCAGAAAATCATCCGATGCCCTCGATAAAATGATTTCAGGTAATCCTGATATTCCGCTTCTACGAACTTCTTTTACTATTGCTTTTATTGTTTGATTCTTTTTAAACCTGTAAGGTTCGTTGGGAATTTGTTCTTCTCTTGGCAAAATAGTCTCGACTTTGTTATGCAAAACGAGAATACTGTTTCGCCTGATCTGATATAATTCACCGATAATAATTTCTCCGACTTTGGTATTATATTCATTGTAGATGTTGTCTTTTTCAACCTCGCGTATCTTTTGATTGAGATTTTGTGAAGCTAATGAGATTAATCTTCTGCCGAAACTTGTGTTAATATTGTCAAGGGTGATTTCCTCGATGAATTCATCGCCTATCTCGTATTTTTCTTCGCCGCGCTCATTTGCTTCTTCCAGGGCAATTTCAAGTGAAGAGTTTTCGACATTTTCGACAATGGTTCTCATCAGGTAAATTTCAATATCACCCTTATCCATGTTAACGATAATCTCGAAATTGGATTCATTGCTGTATTTCTTTTTGACAAGCAAAGACAAAGTCTCTTCGACAATGCCCTGGAGCAAATCCCTGTCAATGTTTTTTTCTTTAGCCATTTCGGCAAAAGCATCAATAATAAGCTTTTTATCTGCTTTGAATTTCGCTTTCCTTTGAGCCATCGCTGTACTTAAATAATTAAGACAAATTTTTTTTCAAATTAAAAAAGAAACAAAAAATGGGCATACAGCCCATTGATTGAATACAAATTTACAAAGTTTTTCTTTATAACAAAAAGAAAAATATGAGTTTATCGTATTTTTAAATATTTTTGCCAGACTATAATTGTTTATTAATATCATTTTTCATAGGATTTTTATATGTTATACAATGCAGTAGATTATTTTAATATAGAGGAACTTCTATCCGAAGAAGAGAAGTTGATAATGTATTCAGTCAGGGAATTTGTCGAAAATGAAGTTATACCAATTATCGGAGAGCATTATCTAAATGCAACTTTTCCGATGGAACTAATTCCCAAAATGTCTGAACTGGGATTACTTGGAATTACTCTTCCGACAGAACTTGGTGGTGCAGGCGCTAATTATACAAGTTATGGATTGGCTATGATGGAACTTGAAAGAGGAGATTCTGCGATACGTTCTTTTGCATCGGTTCAGAACTCTCTCGTCATTTATCCGATTTATACATATGGTACGGAAGTACAGAAGAAAAAGTGGCTGCCAAAACTTGCAAGCGGAGAGGTTATCGGTTGTTTCGGATTGACCGAACCGGATTATGGTTCAAATCCTTCGGGAATGCTGACGAATGCAAAAAAAATAGACGGGGGCTATCTCCTAAATGGTGCCAAAATGTGGATTACTAATGGTACTTTAGCCGATGTTGCAGTTGTGTGGGCAAAGCTTGATGGAGTGATTCACGGCTTTTTAGTAGAAAAAGGAACAAAGGGATTTTCTGCTCCTGAAATGAAAGGTAAGCTATCGCTCAGGGCATCTGTAACATCGGAACTGATTTTTGAAGATTGCGAAATCCCGGATGAAAATCTTATAAACATCAAAGGATTAAAAGGACCTTTAAGCTGTCTGACTCAAGCGAGGTTCGGAATATCCTGGGGTGCCGTAGGTGCGGCTATGGCTGTTTACGATTCATCAGTGCAATATGCCAAATCGAGGATTCAATTCGGTAAGCCGATAGCATCCTTTCAGCTCGTACAAGAAAAACTTGTATGGATGCTTAATGAAATAACAAAAGCACAATTGATTGCTTACAGGCTTGGCAGGTTGAAAGATGAAGGCAAGGACAGGTTCCAACAGACATCATTAGCCAAAAGAAATAATGTTGATATGGCTTTGACTGCCTGCAGAGTAGCCCGTGAAATACATGGTGCAAATGGTATTCTCTATGAATATCATATAATGAGACATGCCGCTAACCTGGAATCAGTCAAAACTTATGAAGGCACGGATGATATTCATACATTGATTTTAGGTGAAGATATAACGGGTATTCCTGCTTTTGAATGATTAATGTATTCATGTGGGAATGAATTATAGAATTTTCAATTTATATTTTTAAACTAAACGCTCACATTTATAATCCCTACGGGATAAGTGTGGCAGCTATGTTTCATCTGCTACCGATATTTAATCGCTACGCGATAAATTCCCTTTGAAACCATTTATTTAATTATATAACCGCAATTCAAAACTCAAAACTCAAAGTTTTAATGCTTACGTCACATATACGACTCTCTTTGTTAATGCCCTGTCTCCTGTTTTCAGCGTTGGGACACCCTAAAAATTATTTTTAATAATATTATATAATTCAGATTGTCCATTATCCATTTTTAGAAGAATTGACATTTTATGCTTCGATTCTGGCAATAAAAAATATATTTCATACATATTGTGCGTAAGTTCAGCTGCTTTTTTTATTGATAATGTAGAGTTTTCCTTATATAGTACCCTTTCTAATTCCTTATAAATGCAATAGGCCACAAAGGAAATGCATATATGGGCTTCTATTCTTCGTCTTAACCTGTGATAAATAGGTCTTATTCGTAAATCAGTTTTCGACATTCTAAATGCCTTCTCAATATGCCATAAATTATTATAGTTATCAATGACCTCCTTGTCATTTAGATTAGTATTTGTAATATATCCTTTAAGTCCATCCCATACTTCATCTGCTTGATATTTCTCATAATCAATTTCAATAATAACATCGCCTGTCATTTTTAAATATTTATTATAACCCTTGTTGTTGATATTTGATTTTGTGAGTTTCCCTGCCTTAATCTGTTTTTCTAATCTCTGTATGCCTCTCTTACGGTTGTGCTCATCTTTTGAGGCTCTTGCTCTCGAATATGCAACGATAAGCTTATTCCTGTCTTGTTTTTTAATACATACCGTTTGACCATCAGTAAATTTGTTACTCAAGATTTTTCGTTTCATTAACTCTGATTCGTTTTTTAATCTTGCTCCTATTATATATTGATATTTCATCTCTTTCAATGCTTTTAAATTCTTGTTTGATAACAATCCGGAATCAGCCACTACTATTGGCTTATCAAGATTAAATTTCTTTCTGATATTTTCAATGAAAGGTATCAGTGTATTTCCCTCATATATATTTCCTTCAAATATATCATATCCTATAGCATAACCTCCTAAACCTACAAGCAAACCTAAATATATCTGTGGATTGCTGTGTTTGCCATCTTTACTAAAACCCGTTTTTCGTAAATCATCTTCGTCGCTTGACTCAAAGTATAATGTTGTCATATCATAAAACACAATGCTTATATTGCCTTCCAAAATCTTTAATGTATGAGCAAATGCTATTTCTTCTACTTGTAATTTCAATTTGCCGCTTAGTTTATCCAAAAACCGATATACCTGGTCTATATCCAAAGATATTCCCTGGTATCGGTATAGATAATCTACAGTTTTTAATTTACTTAATGGATATGCTAATCGGGCGATAACCAAGTGTCGGAATAATTCTTCATTTATAGCTTCAAAACCAATGCTGTCATATATTCTGCCAAATACCAGCTCCGGTCCAACTGTTCTTATGCTTGCATTACTTAATTCTGAAAATATTCGTTCGGTTAACTTATCACTTTCCAAACCAAACAATTTAGGCTGATTCTTTATTCTTTCAATTTCTTGATTTGCTGAACTGATTAAACTTTGTACTTCTTTATTATCGTGATTACTGCCAATGCTTTTAATGACTTTATATTTCCCGTTTGATTTGGAAATGATTTGAACTGATGTACTGCCGGATTTATTTTTTTTTCTTCTTATAAACATTTACAAAAATACTGACGGGACACCCATTTCCAATAATCCATCTCAATATTTTCAAGAACTTACATTGTGCTTTTTAAAAAGTGCGGAAAACAGGAAAACTCAAAGTTTTAATGCTTACGTCACATATACGACTCTCTTTGTTAATGCCCTGTCTCTTGCAATGAAGCGGAGAAGATACATACAATTCAGATTAAGAGCAGACATTTTCACCTCATTACTATAAATGGTATTGTTCTTACTTTACCACTTCCGCTTAGCTCGGCGAAATACACACCACTGGACAGTGAAGAAACATCAATTTCAATTCTGTTTGTTCCCGGCTCAGAAGCATGGCTTAATCCTGGGATCTTCTGACCATAGCTATTGAAAATTTGCAGTTCAGTATTATATGGAATATCATTTTTAAATCGAATTGTTAGTAAATCTGTTGTTGCATCTTGAAATAATATATAATCATCGTTATAAACCGGATTGTCTTCAACATCAGTTGTTTCAGAAGAAATAAAAATCCTGCCCAAAAAATCTACTATAATAGCTCTTTCTTTTTTAATATAACATACATTAATCGTTGGTGGTATTTCATTCAAGAAAACATCATTCGAATCGAAATACCAACTATTACCACCATTGCTTGTCCAATATATATATCCAAATTGACCTACAACTATGCCATTATCCTTGTCATAAAAGTCAAGTTTTTGTAGACCGGATGTACCATGAACAGTATCTAAAGAATTAAACCATGTTGTGCCACCATCTATTGTTTTATAAACCAAGTTATATTCAATATCACCTACCCCAGACCTTTTCCCTCCAACTTCATACCCAATTAACGAATCTATGAATTGTAACCTCATAGGCATAGTATAATCAGGATGTTCATATTTATTCCAGGTATTGCCATCATCATCAGACCTGTAAAATTTTTTATCGAAACCAATAACACAAATTGAATGTGATGCAGGCATTTCAGAACATAGAATAATATCCTTACAAGGTATAGGAACGATTTTCCATGTATCAAATCCATCATGTGAGATAGCGAGATGTTGCCTTGCAGCCAGCAATCCATTATTTTCATCGAGCAAATGAACCTCAAAAAAACCAAAAGGAACATAAGATGGTAAATCTATTTTGATTTCTTCCCATGTTATACCACCATCTTTTGTGCGCAGAAATGAATTGGAATCAAGCGAAACAATACAAAAATCACGAGTAGGATATGCTATATCCTGAGGGTCTTTTGGCCATTTCCCATTTTTAAAAACCAAAGAATCCATTAAAACATAATACCATGTGAGACCTGCATCAGTAGATTTTAAAACTACTTTTTTATAAGTTCTACCGGCTGCGAGTGCCATACAATAAAGTGAATCACTATTGTCAATTGCAATAAAACGCAAAGAATCATTATAAAAAACTTTATTCCATTTTATTTCTGTTGATACACAAAAAGAGTAGGTTAAAAAAAATAATATAATAATGATTTTCAAATTCATCATGATTAATTCCCATTCAGTTAAAAAAACAGGAAAAGTTGAGTTCAACCTTTCCTTTATCTTAAACTATTCTACAACAAATTTACCATTACCTACAAAATTTCCGTTGCAGAAAATTTTATAGACATAATATCCACGCTCAAGAGAACGAGTATCAATTTTGAAATTTATTTTCTCTGATTTTGATAACTGTTCGTAGGATATCCATTTGATGCCATAAACATCAGATATATCTACTCTCAATAATTCACCACAGTTTGATTTCAGCGATAGGTTGAGAATTCCTTCAATATATCGTCCGTTTAAGTTTATACCTTCAGCCGAAATTTCTGAAGGATTATCCTTATGCCGGAGCATTTCTCCCATAGGTTGTACTTCGCCTGAAATACTTATCCAACTGCAAATTGCATAGCATTTGTTTGGGTCATAATAACTGGGAGGGTCTGGAGGTATTTCACAGCCATTTGGCGGCTCAAAGATTACAGTTGGTCCTATAGGTGTAATTGTTACCACATTCAATAAACTTCTGCAGACTTTTAATACTTGATAACAACATCCCCCGGGGCAGGGCCACATCATAAAACCCGGATAATCATCTTGCACTTCAACACGCCAGCAGGATATTATTGTTATTCGCCAAGTATAGTAACAAGTTGTATCTCCCAAACGTGGATGGAAATTCATAGGATTAGAACTTATTAATCCCTCGACAGCTTTTTGGAAAATTTGTTCTTTTGTTAAATAGCTACAATTTGAATTATATTTTACTTCCAATATTTGTAAATCCTGATATTGTTCCTGGCAAGCAAGACGCCATGTGTATAATACATTAAGTACACATCCGTTATCAAGAGTAATGGGTTGCCATTCAGGTTCATGCCATAGGTCATCGAGACAATCAATAGTACAAGGCTGAGGTACAGTATCAGCATTTGTAGTGGAATCACAACTAACAAACTTCTCTATTATACAACCTGTTTCAATAGCTTGGTCTTGATGCTGGAGTAAAAAAACATAGATGTAACCGGATTGGCCCGCATTAAGGCAATAACTAAGTTCCGATATTGGATCGTACGCAATCGAGGATATAGGTGTATCATTCCCGTAAATGTCTTCAAACATGTAATATTTGAAACAAGTAATAGAATCGGGCATGTTGTTTAAATTCATTGTGACCTCACATCCGGCATTTGGACACGAAGGGTCTTTGTGTACTTCAACAGTTACCCAATTATTTCTTTCTTCAGGATTTTCAGGACATGAACAACAACTTGATAAGTCAACTGTACCAGTAAACATAGTTTGTCCTTCAATATAATCTGTCACACATTCAGGACTATCAACAAGTAGTCTGTATTTTACTTCTGTTTCGCCATTAATTGGGTAAAATATAAAACATACTGTTGATTCTTTCGGACAATTAATACTCTCTTTTACTTCATACATTCTTGTTTCAGAATTATATTGAGTGAAGTGGATTAATGGAAGGGGTTGTCCATCACAATAAGGATTATAAATACATATTTTTACACCACAAGAATCGACAATTTCAGTACTTATCACTAAATGATTGCAGCAATCTGTTGCCAACAGTGATTTAACATTAATTGAAAGAACAAATATTAATAAAATAAAAATGATATTACTTTTAAAATTTTTCATATTAAATCTCCAAAAAAATGTGAAACAAAAATAAAATATTTCATTATTTTTGCTCTTACATCCGCATTCTTTAGCTCATAACTTAAATGTGCGGGTAAGAGACTTCGTGCTCAGCCAGTGGGAGCAATCCCGCTGGCTCTTTTTTTATATCCTAATGCTCGTCAATTGACATGTTTCGCTTCCTTTGCTGTAATGATTTGTTTTAATTTTCATAAACCTCCTTTTTTTGCGAATCTACTATATTTTTCTATCTAATATGAGTTTATCTCATTTCCCCTTTATTTTCAATAACTTAGTTTACATTTTCAATGACTTAACACATTATTTCACGTTCAACTCAGCCTAAAACCAAGGCCAAGTATAACGTCTATAATAAGTTAAGGAAAGTATATTCCTTCATAGTATATTTACTTATATGTAAACTATACCAAATTTCGATTTTTAAAATTCAATTATTCTGTTAATAATATAAAAAAAAGAAACTAGAAAAAAAAATTATTTTTTTGCTATTTATTTTTTTTGGGGGGGGGTGGTAACTAATTGATATACATAGAATTAGAAAATTTAAAAAATTATTGTTTTTAGAATAATAATGTCTGCGTAAAATGAGTAATCAGAATCGGGTCCCAAAGCTAAGAGATAAAAACACCCCCCCGAAATCTTTGATAGGGAAGTCTTTTATACTTTCAAGTCCATCCCCGCCGAATGGGATATAATAATACCTTGCATTTACTGATAAAAGTGTTGTGCTTGTTCCTACGTCTGCACCTACACCCAAAAAAGTACCAAATCGAGTGTAGAATTTTGCATAAGAGAAAGCATTAAAAAATTCACGGTTCTGAGGTGTTGCAAGAATAAATGTAGGTCCCATCCCTCCTTGTATAAATAGCTTTAATGATTCTGAAATCACATCTGTTAAAATAAATTGCTGTAAACCAAATGTTAAAGGAAACATATATAGACGATTAACTTTGCCATAAATAGTATCTCTGCCGGTGTTCGGGTCGTACCATGAAAACTCATCGGTATTTCTTGCCCCGGATATATATAAACTGGCAAACGAGAATAAGTCTTTTGTGATATTATATTGGTAGAATGAACCAATGCCAAAGCCGCTGTTTGAGAAAATTAAATCCACTCCCCAGGCTTCATCGAGAGCAGGTTTTTTTGAAGCCGGAGTTACCAGAGGCCTGGGAGATTCATATATAAAAACCGTATCAGGATTATATGGTTTAACATCTTCGCCTTTAACTTGCCCCCAAGCTGTAGCTGAAGCAATTATAAATAGAAAAGAAATTGTCGAAAACCTGATAATCTTAGATTTTAAATAGTTTGTACCCATAATTCATATAATTATTCTAAAATTCAATTTAGTTGATTGTTTAGCAATCTTATAAAAAGTATATCGTTAATTATCATAACGAATTTGCACATTCAAAAATTGTATTACAAATTTATTTTGTAATTTTGAATATTATTCGGATGCAAAATATTGAATGGTTTTTTATAAAACCAAATAAAATTAATTGAGATGCTTGATGAGGCTCGATAGCTTACTTAATAAAATTAATAATATTTTACCGCAGGATTCAGGGATTGAAGGCGACAGGCTTGGTTTACAAATTCAATCGGGTAGGAACAATGTTTCAAATATTTTAATTACGATGGAAGTTGATAAGAATGTAATAAATGAAGCAATTAAATTAAAGTGCGATTGCATAATAACTTTCCATCCCCTGATTTATAATCCTTTGTTAAAAATTCATGATAATGACCGGGTCGGTTATTTAACTTCGGAACTTATTAAAAACTCGATAGCATTAATATCAATACACACTAATTTTGATGCTTTCAGTGAAGGAACATCAAAAATTTTTGCCGATAAGCTCGGTTTCAAATTCGAGGAGTTCCTCATCAAAAGCAATTTATACAATGAACGGGGCATAGGAGTAATTGCTTCGGTCAACAAACCAGTAGGTATAAATTTACTCCTGAAAAGAATCAATACAGTCTGCAATTCACCAATAAAACACTCATCATTCAAAATAAATAAAATAATAAAAAAAATTGCTATTGTCGGTGGTAGTGGTTCCGGGTTTATCAATGAGGTATTAGATAGTGGAGTTGATGCTTTTATTACGGCTGACATTTCATACCATCATTACCATCAGGTATTTGATAGGCTTGTACTAATTGACCCGGGACACTATGAAATGGAACAATTTGTTCCAAATGGTATAGCACAAATATTAAGGAAATATTTTCAAAATGAACTGAAAATAAATGTTTCATCGGTTTTAACAAACCCTGTGCATTATTTCCCCAAAGGAGACATATACTGTAATAAACAGAAAAAGTATTTAATAAATAGTAACAAAAAAATGGTGCAGAATTAATGAATTCACAAATTTACAAACTTGCTTTGCTATCAAAAATAGACGATGAGCTCGACGAGAGAAAAGAGGAATTTGGCGACCTTCCCGAGAAATTAAAGAATATTAAAATAAAATTTGAAGAAGCAAAGAAAAGATTAGAGGAATCGGAACAGATTCTGTCAGACAATAAAAAGTTTGCTGCTAATGCAAAGGTTAAATTGAAAGCTCTTAAGGAGAAAGAGGATAAACTGTCAAAACAGCAATTCCTCGTCCGTAACAATAAAGAGTTCGATGCAATAACCAAAGAAATAGAAAATATCAGGGATGAATACAGCAAACTATCTACAGAACTTAGGACTACCGGCATAAAAGAAGAAAATCTTACTGCAAAAATAGATGAGCAAAAGGAGGAAGTAAAAAATGTAGAGTCCGATTATGAGGAAGCAAAAGAGGAATTCAACACAATAACAAATGACCAGGATGAGGATGTTAAACGTCTTGTTAAAAGGCGTAAAGATACCCTAAAAAAAATTAATAAGGAATTTATTAAGGAATATAACAGAATCCGTGACCATACGCATGATGCTGCAGTAAGGATAAAACGAAATAGCTGTTCAGGTTGCTTTAGCTCAATTCCACCTCAAAAAATAGTTGAAATCAGAAACGACCTCGAAATGATTTTTACATGTGAAAATTGCGGAAGAATTCTTTATCCTGAGGATATTGTAATCGGTGATGATGAGATTTTCGGGTAAAATTGAATTGAATGAAAGATTTATTTAAATACTAATTTTTATTAAATTTGAACTATTAATTTAGAATTGTTCTTTAGAAAGATATAAATGGGGGAAAGCGGGCAGTTGCGTTCCGGTATAACGGGATGAGGAAAGTCCGAACTCCACAGAACGATGCACTTCGTAACACGAAGGCAGTTAACCCTTCGGGGCAAGCTGACGGATAGTGCAGCAGAAAGCATACAGCCAATCCGTCCCGGCAAATATCGTTAGATATATGTCGGGAGCATGGAGGCAAAGGTGAAAAGGCGAGGTAAGAGCTCACCAGCGTTGCGGGTAACCGCATCGGCTATGAAAACCCTGCATGGAGCAAAGCCAAATAAGGATGCGGATCCCGGGAAACCGGGATAGAGAGTTGTTCGCTCGATAAGGTTTATTCCACCGTGTTCGGGTAGGCTGCAGGAAAGCAGTGGCGACATTGCTTCAAGATTAATGACTGCCTCGATGCTTTTCTTAATTGATTTGCCTCAAGACAAAATTCGGCTTACAGCTTTCTTCCTATAATTTTTTTTGTTTAATTAATACCGGGAATTATTGTGAAGTTACCTGAAGACCCTTTTATACGTGAATTGCTTCCGGAATTTGTTGATACCTGGATACAGGATATAGGGGCTCAATTTAATGCTTTGATTGAAGCAAAAAATTGGGACGATTTATATAGGTTTGGACATACTCTCAAAGGTTCATGCTTCCAGTTCGGCCTGGATAATATTGCAGCCCAGGGTATTGAATTGATGGGCTATGCAAAGGAACATGACCTTGATAATGCATTCAAAATGGGGGATATTCTTAGAAATTCTTTTGTTGAAATAAAAACGGAGTTAGAAAATAACCCTGATTTTAAATAACTCTTATAGGAGTTAATATGAAAAAAATGTGCTTTTTTATTGCTGGTTTGATTATTTTTTCTGCCATATCATCTTTTTCACAAGTCCGTATTGCTGTTTTTCCTTTTATGAATAAGGATGGAAACCTGAAACTAAACATTTGGTGCTATAAATTTCAGGATTCACTGACAAAAGCATTATACAACAGGGACCCTGAGGAGAAATATTACAGAATTGTTCCTTATGATTCGGTCGAAGGTATCCTGGCTCAGTTAAATCTCGACCCAAATAATCCGCAATACAAATCGGATATGTGGAAAGCTGCAGATTCGATTAGTGTTATGTGGGTTGTAACCGGAAATTTTAATATCAACGGTGGAAGATTCCTGATTGACGGTTATGCCTTCAACATGAAGACAAAACTGCCACATCATAAATACCAGGCAAAGGATATTTTCAAGAAGGAAGAAAAAGTTATGGAGTGCATCGAAGAAATTGTCGATGCAATAATTCCGCTTTTCATTCCTGTTAAATAATTCTATGTCGGGAGAAACTCCGGAAATTATAATTAGATAATTTTATTATAATGGTGAAATTTTCTCATTAAATGCAATTCTTGTATTCTCATTCTATTTTTATCATATTGCATCTCTTTGTATTTTACTTTTGAAAATTAATGAAAGAAAAAGGTTCTGCTAAATTGGCTTTAAGAATTGCTGTGAGATATATTTTCACGGTTCGTTCATTCCATTTCATTACTGTTGTTTCAACTATTTCAATAATAGGTATTGTTGTTGGTGTTGCCGCAATAATTTGTGTTACCTCAATTTTCAACGGATTCCGTGAATTTGCCGAGCAACAATTAATCGGTTTCGACCCTCATATTCGCATTACAGCCAATGAAGGAGCGTGGCTAAGTAATACCGACTCTCTTTTAAACAAAATTAATAAAATTCACGAAGTCCAAGCCGTTTCGTCAGGATTGCAGGGTAGGATTATTGCCTTGAAAAATAAGAGTATGAATGTTATCACACTGAATGCAGTGAAACAAGATGAAATAAACACGGTTTCAGGCATATCAAAGATGATTATTATTGGAAAGTTTGACATCCCGGAAAATGATGGTATAAAGGGTATTGTGATTGGTTCCGGTTTAGCCGACAGGCTAAAAGCATTAACGGGGGATACGATTTCTCTCGTTTCTCCAAAGATGATTGAATATTCGGTTAGAAGTTTTACCGAACCGGTGCAGGTAAAAGCAAGGGTAACAGGTATTTTCCAGACTAATTCAAAAGAATATGACGAGTATTTTGCCTTTACTTCGTATAAAGCAGGTGTTGAATTATTTGTTCCTCCTCCGGGTTCTTCATTAACAATTGACATTAGGCTGAAATCTCTATTTGACTTAGAAAAAGTGAAAACTAAATTGAGAGAAATAATATCAAAAGATGCTTCAATTCATACCTGGTATGACTTACACAAAGAATTATATAACATAATGCAATTCGAAAGGTATGTTTCATTTATAATTTTGAGTTTAATTATTATAATAGCTGCTTTTAATGTATTGGCTTCACTTTCGATGACCGTTGTTGAAAAGAGGGCAGATATTGGTGCCTTAAAAGCGATGGGTGCAACAAGTAAATTTATTCAAAAAATTTATTTGATGGAAGGCTTAATAATCGGAATAATCAGCACTTCAATTGGTACAATACTTGGACTTGGTTTATGCTTTGCCCAGCTCAAGTATGGTTTATTCAGGCTGGATACAAGCAAGTTTATTATTGATTCCATACCCATATCAATTCATGCATCCGATGTTGTTCTTGTTTGCCTGCTGTCTCTCATTCTATCAGTATCTGCGGCAATTTACCCGGCAAAGCGTGCATCTTCAACTATTATCACAGAGGCATTAAGGGAAGAATAATTCAACTTAGTAATTTTTCAATATTATTTTTTTCAATTCGTTAATGCAACTATTTGAAATCATAATAACGATTTTTAAGTTGCAATGAATAAATCAATTAAAATATTTTCAATTATTTTGATAATATTTACATCAATATATATTTATGTTTCTTATTCAAGTCCAATTGCTTCGGTAGCCCTTATACAAGGTAAAATCATTGATAAAGATACCGGACAACCCGTCGGAACCTCATTTAGATTTACAAGCGAATCGGGTAAAAAGAATCAGAGCCAATCAACTGCCAATGATGGTTCATACCAGGTAGTGCTAAATTCCGGCGAGAATTATTATCTATCAATTAAAGAGTATGTTGTTGTAGAACCGTCGTCATATTTTCAGATACCGCCTAACTCATCCTATGCAGAAGTAACGCAAAATATCTATGTCAGGAAAGTCACACCGGGTGTTGAATTATTCAGATTCAAAGCTTTTGAACCAAACAGCAAAACGTTATTAGAAAAAGCACGCCAAACTTTTATTGAAGTGAAAAATTTTATGGCAATGAATCCTAATATCAATTTAAAATTAATCATTTCTTCTGCCGATTCATGGTTCAATGGTACTACAAGAAAAGTAGCATATATTGATAAAAAGGGTAGAAAAAAAACCAAAACAGTTAAAGTAAGTTCCCAGGAAATGTTGACAGAATTTTCTAAGGCAAGGTATGATGAAATACTTAAACATTTTTCTGAACTCAATATTCCGACTGGACATACCATATTTGTAGAGGATAAGTCATCATCAAGCCGTAAGAAGAAGGGTAAAGCACAGGTTGCAGATATTCCAAATGTTAAAATAAGTGTGAATAAAATTCTGGATTTATAATATTATTTTTTCCCTTCATTTTCCTGAATTTCTTCCCATCTTTTATTTTTTCTACGGAAAATTAAGGATATTGGAGTACCTTCGAAATCAAAATGTTTCCTCATAGTATTTTCAATAAATCTTTTGTAAGAATCAGGAATTAGTTGAGGATGGTTTCCAAAAAATGCAAACACCTGCGGACTTGTGCGAACCTGTGTGATGTAATTCAATCTGAGGTCTTTTCCCTGTGCTGATGGCGGGGGAGTTTTTTCAAGTTCCGGAAGCAAAATTTTATTAAGCTTGGATGTTGACAAATGTACCTGCCTTCTTTCATGAATTTTTTTCGCGTGTTCAATAATTTTTGTTACTCTTTGTTTGGTCAAAGCCGAAATAAAAATCAGGGGAACATAATCATGTGTTTTCATAATATTATGATAACTTCTAACAAAAGCATCGGCTGTGGCATTATCTTTTTCGACCAAGTCCCATTTATTAACTGCAATGAGAATTCCCTTCCTCTCATCTGTTACCTGATTAATTATTCTTTTATCTTGCTCTTCCAAACCTCTCATTGAATCAAGCACAACAACAGCGACATCACATCTCTCTATTGCCTTTGAGGTTCTAATTGTGCTGTACAGCTCGATGTTTTCCTTAATCTGGCTTTTCTTTCTCAACCCGGCAGTATCAATCAGAATAATTTCTTCGCCATAATATTTTACAATGCTGTCAATGGCATCGCGAGTTGTACCGGGGATATCAGTTACTATTGACCGGTTCTTTCCGAGAAGTGTATTTGTTATGCTTGATTTCCCGACATTTGGCCTGCCCACAATTGCAATTTTCAACCTGTCATCTGTTGTGTCTAAATCAGCTTCTTTAAGATATGAAACAACTTCATCGAGAAAATCACCTGTGCCTCTGCCGTTGACAGAAGATACAGCATAAGGTTCGCTAAGTCCGAGTCTGTGAAATTCAAAAGCATAAGCATCCTGGATAGAATTGTCGCATTTGTTTATTACGAGTGTGATAGGCTTGCTTGAACTTCGAAGAATTTTTGCTATTTCCAAATCAAATGGTGTTATACCTTCCTTGCCATCGCATACAAAAATTATTGCATCTGCTTCATCTATTGCTATAAATGCCTGTTCACGTATTGCTTTTTCAATTGTGTTTTCACTTCCGGGAACGAACCCTCCTGTATCAACAATATGAAAATTCTTACCGTTCCAGTCTGATTCACCATAAATTCTGTCTCTTGTAACGCCGGGAGTGCCCTCAACAATAGCATCCTTACTACCTACAATTCTGTTGAACAAGGTTGATTTTCCTACATTAGGCCTTCCGACTATTGCAACGAGACTCATTAAAATTCCTAATTAAAAGTAACAAAGAAAAAAACTGTTTATATAAAAAAACCACAACAGTGGGTTTCAAAATTATCGAATTTTTAACTAACTAAATGTAATATCTATGTTTTCTATCTTAAATTTCATAATTTTACATCTTCATAATTGAGGTATGGACGTGGATAATTTACTGAATAACAAAAATATTATTGTAGGAATAACAGGCTCTATTGCTGCATACAAAAGCCAACTTCTTGTAAGGGAACTTGTCAAAGAAGGGGCAAATGTAAATGTTATAATGACTCCATCAGCAGAGAAATTTGTCACCAAGCTTACATTAGAGAATCTTTCAAGAAATCCTGTGATTGTTGAGATGTTCGTTGATGCAGTTCAATCGGGAGGTGCCTGGCATATCCATAAATCACACGAGTGCGATTTAATGCTCATTGCACCATGCTCAGCAACAACACTTGGCAAAATTGCAAATGGGATTTGCGACAATTCACTTGTTGCAGTTGCCACAGCTTTGCCGAAAGAAATACCTCTTCTAATTGCTCCTGCAATGGATTCTACTATGTGGCTCAATCCGGTAACTCAGAGGAATGTTGAATTTTTAAGTAAAATCGGTGCAGTAATAATACCTCCCGAAGAAGGTGATTTATCCAGCGGCTTCACAGGTCCGGGGCGTTTGCCTGATACTGATGTTTTAATTGGACATATTAAAAAAGCAATATCGGATTATGATGCTACCTACTCAAGATACAGCCCCGAAACAATAAAGTATGATTTTGGTGAAAGAAGGGAAATCACAGAAGATGATGTTCGCAGAGCAGTCGAGAAACCTTATGCAACAATCGAAGAAAGAATTGAACATGACAAATGGACTGCAGAACTTGAGCTGACTAAGATGAAACAATCCTTCGCAGGAGTATCAAAAGAAAACTTTCTATCAGGCAAGACAATTCTCATAACAGCAGGACCTACAGTTGAAAAAATTGATGATGTCCGTTTTATATCTAATTTCTCTTCAGGGAAAATGGGATTTGCACTTGCTTCTATGGCAAGGCAATTTGGTGCTGATGTAATACTTGTCTCAGGTCCTGTATCTCTTAAAACACCTGATGGAGTGAAAAGGGTGGATGTTGAATCTGCCGATGAAATGTATGATGTGGTAATAAATGAATTTTGCAAATGCGACATTGCTATAATGTCTGCCGCTGTGGCTGATTACACTCCAATCAATCCTGTACACGGTAAAATTAAAAAAGCTGAAGTCGGTGAAAAGATGACAGTAGAGCTTCAGTCAACGAATGATATACTTGCTTCCCTTGGAAGTGAGAAAAGAGAAAATCAGCTTGTTGTGGGTTTTGTCCTTGAAAGTGCAAATGAAATAGAAAACGGCTGGAAAAAAATGAAAGCCAAAAATTGCGATATGATGGTTGTCAATACAGTAAATAAGCCCAAAAGCGGTTTCAAAGGCGATGAAAATACAATTACTATTCTAAAAAAAGATGGTTCAGAAGAAACTTATCCACCAATGAGCAAGGATGCATGCAGCGTCGTTATTTTGAAAAGGGTAAGTGAGATAAAATAATGCAGAATGCAGAATGCAAAATGTAGAATTTTGTTTGTATCCCTATAAATTAAAATAACAATTTTATCGCGTTAGCGATTATATATCAGTAGTATTTGAATCACAACACCCACCCTTATCCCGGAGGGATTATATATTCAATTACGAATGATTGAATCTGAAATAAATTCAGAATGATTTTCTTTCTTTACCAAATAAAATATAACCACAACTATTAACTATTCGTTATTCACTATTCATTAAAAATCTCTCATCGAAACTGCTGAATATTTCATTGATTGTCGGCACTTCTTCGAGTTGTGCTGCTGATAATCTTAGATTCATTCCTGCAAGTTTTATTGCGATGTTTTCTTCTGAACTAACTTTGCTTCCGAGCCATTTCCCCGAAGCATTTGCTATGTAAAAGCCGATTGCTATAAGTGTCTTTTTGAAATTTACAGCAGTTGCCTGATTAACTTTTGTATTCAATAAATCTGATACATTACGCAATCCATCAATGATTTCACGTTTATCGTTGTCAAGTTCTTCTTTGATTTTAGTGAAATCTTTTTCAATTGTAGTAATAATATCTCTTGCAAGTTCATTGATGATTGCAGATGAATTATTCATCAGATGGGATAATGCATCTAATTCTTTTTTGTCAATTCTGCCGTCAGCCTTTGCCACAGCATTGAACACCCAAAAAATAGAAAACTGCAACGTTTTCCATTCATCATTTGAAAAGATTATTTTGAAGTCCTGGTATTCTGTGATTATCGGTTCATCTGCCATCGTTATACTCTCTCATTATCAAAGACATCATATTAATATTTGGTTGTCATATTGTTATTTTTATTTTCTTCAAAATAGTTAATTACACTCTCAGCAGCAAGTACGCCGCTGAAAGCCGCACCTTCGAGTGTTGCGGGAAGTCCGGTTGCAGTCCAGTCTCCGGCAAGAAATAATTTATCAATTGGTGTCTGCTGGCTCAATCTTGTCTCTTCCATCCCAGGACTTGCTATGAATGTTGCACGCTTTTCCTTAATGACTTTCCATGCTAATAAATTAGCATCTGATTTGAACGCAGTTTTTACTTCTTTGAAACATTCCATCACTAATGTTTCCTGCTCGCTATCTATAATATCATTTGCCCCGCTTATTGTCAAAGTCAGATGTCCGGGATATTTCTCAATGATTGATTTATCGGCTTCGCAAATATTTCGACGGTTAAACACCCATTGTGTTTTTGTTCCAATCATTCCTGTAAAATTATTTTCACTGATGTTTTTATCTAACCATAAATACATTGAAATAATTGAAGAACTCTTGTAATCTTTTAATGTTTTAAAAAATAAATAATCATGATATTTTTCAGGTAGAATTTTCATAAAAGCATGATAGGGAATCGCTGATATAACTGCATCTGCAGTTAAAATATCATTATTATCGAGAATGACTGATATTCTATTTTCTTCGATTTGTAATTCTTTGACATTTGTTTTGTAAATAACTTTTCCTCCGATATTCAAAAACCATTTGTTAAAAGGTTCAATTAAGTTTGAGAGAGGTGCTTTAGAAAATGCAAGTGCAGATGTCCTTCCTTTCTGAAATAACCTTTTTAAAACATTAGCTAATAGTTGAGCGGCAGCATCTTTTATATTTAAGTTCATCGCAGCCAGACATAATGGCTCCCAAAATCTTTCAGTAATATCTTTTGGAATGTGATTCACTACCAATAGTTGTGCTACTGTTAATCCTTCACATTCTACATTATCATTCAATAAATTTCTTATTAACTTTATCGTTGAGATTTTTGAATTGAAACTAATACCTGAAAATCTTAATAATCCATACAAAAATCCTGCTTTTCCGGGGAATGCTGAGGAATCAAGAAGAGATTTATTACAATCTTTATCAATAAACGGAACTTTTAATGATTTTTGAAATTCTAATAAATGAAATGTGTTTAAGTTTTTTAATATGTTGAAAAAGTGAATATAAGCACCAGCCATGAGGTGTTGTCCATTATCTATTAGCTCATCAGTGTCATTATCCATGAAAGAATACATCCGTCCGCCAGGGAAGGCTCTCCTTTCAATGACTGTAACCTCGACACCTTTTTGTGCAAGCTCTATTGCCGATGCTATACCGGCAATTCCTGCTCCGATTATTATTACTTTTTTCTTCATTAACACTTAAAGATTTAATGCAAAAATAATTATACAAGCTCAATAAACATTGAATTACTTTGTTATATAAAATCTTAAGTTTACCACTGATAACAGCTTATATTCGTCTCACTTTTTTAAATAATTGAATATTCTTAATTTTGTATTCTTTGAATGCGGACGTGGCGGAACTGGTAGACGCGCTAGACTTAGGATCTAGTGGGGAAGCTCGTGGGAGTTCGAGTCTCCCCGTCCGCACTTAAGCATATCATTTTTTAGTCATTAATATAAATAGGTAGAATTTTGGAAAAATCTATAAGAGAGCTTGACGGATGTCAAAGAGAGATTGAGATTACACTAACAAATGAAGAATTAAAACCCCATTTTGAAGAAGCCTACAAAGAAGCCCAAAAATATGCGGATATGAAAGGATTCAGAAAAGGCAAAGTGCCGATTAATTTAATTAAACAGTATTATGGAAAAAAAATCGAAGCTGATTCACTTGAAACTATATGTGATGATGAGTTCAGAAAAATAATCAAAGAAAATGAAATTCCCGTTGTCGGTCAGCCAAATCTGTTTCATGTTGACAGAACTGATGATGGTGTGGTATTCAAAATTTCTTATGAAGTTTTACCTGATTTTGAATTAAGTGAATATCGTGGATTGACAATTGATGAACCTATTCATACTGTAACTAAAGAAGAAATACAGGAAGAACTCGATAATCTCGCAAAGAATAACGGTAAAATGGAACCCGCAGATTCCGTTAATGATGAAAATCATATTGTCGGTATTAAGCTGATTGTAATTGACGCACAGTCACAGGTTCCGATTATTGGTGAAAAGCCGATTGACACTCATGTTTACCTTGCAAATGAAACTGTATTGCCTGATTTGAGAGCTTCATTGCTTAATACGAAAATTGGCGATACATTCTTATGGCATCCAAAGGAATCGGATAATTCTGTTCCTGACAAGACATATAAAGTTGAAGTTACTGAAATACAAAAATTAGTTCCTATTGAACTGACAGATGAGTTCATAAAAGAATATACTAAAGAGAAGATGAATACATTGGAGGAATTCAGGAATGAACTCGAATTTCAAATGCAGGACGATTGGAATCATAAAAGCAGAACAGCAATGGAAGACCAGATTGTAAATAAAATTACTGAAATGCATACAATCTCCACACCTGAATCAATAGTGAAGGAAGTTGCAAAAAACATGGCTGAAGATATTAAGAAGAGGTATGCTCATTTACCCGATTCAGCAAATATTTCTATCGAAAATATGCTCCCCGGTTTAATGCCTGTAGCCGAAAGAACTGTCAAATGGGAAATTATTCGAAAAAAAATAATCGAAAATGAAAAGCTTGAAGTAGAAGATTTCGATATTGAAAATCTTGTTGAAACAGAAGCCGCAAGAACAAAGAGCGACCCTGACACAGTTAGAAGGGCACTCATGCAGAATAAAAATATAACTGATAATATTATGCACAAAAAGTTGATGGATTTCATACTGGATTTTGCGATAACAAATGAAGTTCAATTTGATGAGCATGGGCATTATCATCCGGACGGGGAATATCATCATCATGATGATGAAGAACTTGAACTCGACCATGAACACGAGCATATTCATTAGAAAATTATATTTAATTAATTGACTTTATCGTTAAATATAAAAGAATAATAAATTCAATTCGTTATAGCATTGAAATTTAATTGTATATAGAAAGGAAAATAAAATGGTTGACCAGCTTATACCGATAGTAATAGAGCAGACAAGCAGAGGCGAACGTTCTTACGATATTTATTCACGCCTTTTGAAAGAGAGAATAATATTTATTGGAACAGCGATTGATGACCATATTGCAAATCTTGTGATTGCCCAATTACTCTTCTTATCGAGCGAAGACCCTGTAAAGGAAATAAATTTATACATTAATTCACCCGGTGGCAGTGTCAGTGCAGGATTAGCCATATATGACACAATGCAGTTTGTCAAGCCTGACATTGTAACGATTTGTATGGGCATGGGTGCTTCGATGGCTCAGGTTCTTTTATGTGCTGGAGCAAAAGGGAAGCGTTATGCACTTCCGAATGCGAGAATCCTTATGCACCAGCCTATTGGCGGGACCCAGGGACAGGCAACAGATATAGAAATCTATACAAAGGAAATGCTTAGAATAAGGGAAACCCTTTACGAGATTACTGCCAAGCATACAGGTAAACCGATTGACCAGATACACCAGGATTCTGACAGGGATTATTATTTGTCCGCCCAGGAAGCACTCGACTATGGTATCATTGATAAAATAATGACAAGTGCTGCAGAGCTTAAACATGATGAAGAACCGAAGAAGAAATAAGTTTATAATTTGAATTTGAATTAATTATTAATTAAAAAAATTTTCAATATTAAATTTTCAATTTTCATTGAATTATCAAATACTTAATTTGAAATGATAAAAAAATATTAAACAGCAGAAATTGAATAATTATTCACACAAATTTATTTATTAGAAATTATACATTTTAAATTGATTAAAAATTGCAAAATTTGGAAATTGAAAATTGTTTCTATTTGTCATCTAAAATTTTATTAAATAAATTTTAATAATTATGGCTAAAGAAAAAATTCCATTTAATGATGAAATATACTGCTCTTTTTGCGGAAGGAGTGCTAAAGAAGTATCGAGTTTGATTGAAGGGCCGAACCGTGTTTATATCTGTGATATATGCGTTCATAATTCACAGGAGATTCTGAAAAAGAAATCCGGTTTTGAAACAACACTATTCAATGATGGAGGAAAACTTCCAAAACCATCAGAAATGAAGAATCAACTCGATAATTATGTAATTGGGCAGGAGTATTCCAAAAAAGCTCTCTCAGTTGCCGTTTATAATCATTATAAAAGAATTTTATCAGGTGATTTTAAAGGTGAGCTTGATGATGTTGAAATCGAAAAAAGCAACATCCTTCTTGTAGGTCCTACGGGTACGGGAAAAACATTACTTGCTCGTACCCTTGCAAGGATTCTTAAAGTTCCATTTGCTATTGCTGATGCTACAACAATAACCGAAGCAGGATATGTAGGTGATGATGTAGAAACTGTTTTGCTTCAACTTCTGCAAAAAACCGATTATAATGTTGAGAAAGCCGAAAAAGGAATTATATATATTGATGAACTCGATAAAATTGCACGAAAAAGCGAATCGAGGAGTATTACACGCGATGTTTCCGGCGAAGGTGTTCAGCAGGCATTACTGAAAATACTTGAAGGGACAGTTGCCGGAGTACCTCCAAAAGGTGGAAGAAAACACCCCGAACAAAATCTTGTATTTATTAATACTGCAAATATTCTTTTCATCTGTGGCGGGGCTTTTGAAGGCCTTGAATCAATTATAGCACAGAGGCTGAGAAAGTCAACCATTGGATTTACAGTCGACATTGAAGAAGCAATCATCACTGATTTTGAACTTTTGAAAAAAGTAGAGCCAGATGACCTTTTGAAATACGGTTTCATCCCAGAATTAATTGGAAGGCTTCCTGTATTAGTTGCTCTTGAAGAGCTTGATGACGAAGCATTGATGAGTATTCTGATAAATCCAAAAAATGCAATCATCAAACAGTACCAGAAACTCTTTGCAATGGAAGATATTGAACTCGAATTCGAGGAACCAGCATTGAAAGCAATTGTTGAAAAAGCCAAACTTAGAAAAACGGGTGCAAGAGGACTTCGCTCGATTACCGAAGAGATTATGCTTCCGATTATGTATGATTTACCTGATAAGAGTAATATACTAAAGTGTATAATTAACGAAGATGTTATCAAATCAGGTTCAGAACCCATTTATTTTCCCAAAGCAAAAGCCAAAACCAAGTCAGCCTGATGCGGTATTGCTAATTTGGTATAGGATGTCATTCAAAATGAAGTTTAGTCAAATTAAGGCCATACTTCGAGGGACTCATTATGACAAACCTTGGTGTCACTCTGAGTTTATCGAAGAGTGATAAGAAAATGTATATATTTTAGCAATATCCCTGATGCTTACATTCAAAATAAATTTGGGTAGAAAAAAATAAATTCATAAATTGCAAATCTGTTAAATGATAAATATTTAAAACATATATTTTGGTTTACTAATATGTTTGCAGTAGTTGAAATAGGTGGAATTCAGCTCGAAGTCCAAAAAAAGGCAGTGGTAAGAGTTCCTTTACTTCAGGGTAATCCCGGCGATGCCGTCGAGTTTAAAAACTTGCTGGCAGGCGGCGATGATAAAACCACAAAGATTGGAACTCCCTATATTACAGGTTCTGTCAAGGCTAAGATTCTCGAGCATGGCAAAGATGATAAAATTCTTGTATTCCATAAGAAAAAAAGCAAAGGGCAAAGAAAATTAAACGGACATAGACAACGTTTTACAAAAATCGAAATAACCGATATAAAACTGTCAGCCCCCCGTAAAAAGAAAACAGAAACCGTAGCAAAAGCTGAGGAAGGAGAATAATATGGCACATAAAAAAGGCGGCGGTTCAACACGCAACGGAAGAGATTCTCACGGCCAGAGACGCGGTGTCAAGAAATTCGGCGGCGAATTTGTTAAATCAGGAAATATCATTGTCCGCCAGTGCGGAACAAAATATCATCCCGGCAAAAATGTAGGATTGGGTACTGATTATACTATTTTCTCCCTGATTGAGGGAAATGTTAAATTTGAAAGAAAAGGCAGAGAAAAACAGCAGGTCTCTGTTTATCCAATTAACTAAATTATTCATACTCTACTTGCAAAATGAAACAGCCTCCTTTGGGGAGGCTGTTTTTTTTAATTTCATCTTAATAAATTATTAGATAGCTTCATCTTCATCATCCAAATCTTCTTCATCTTCTTCTTCATCGAGGCTGTCGAAATCTTCCTCGACGAATTCTTCTTCGAAGTCATCTTCACCTTCGTCAAAGTCCTCATCAAATTCATCATCCTCGTCTATGTCTTCATCCTCATCGAATTCATCATCGTCAAAATCCTCGTCAAATTCATCATCGCTTAAATCCTCATCAATATCATCATCGTCAGATTTCGCCATTTTGGGAATGGTATAATTATTTTGAATATCGAATTTTGGAGTTTCCGAAAATTCAATTTCAGGTTCATTAATTACAAAGTCAGGTAAAGCCTCTTCAATATAAGTGATATATTCAACCAATTCAGTTGTGCGTTTATCAGAATCAGCTTCGAAAAAGTTCATGACATCCTCAATATTTATGAAATATAATTTTGTACAAAAATAAAAGAATAATAATTAAAAAAAATATTTTTAAATTTCAAAATTCTATTCAAAAATTTTTATGTAAAATAAAAGTTGTTTTGATATTTATTGAACTATACAAATCATACATTCATTTAAACGAATAATGCAAATAAATATTAATTTATTTATTTTTCTTTTTGAAATCTTTTTTGACTTTTTTAATATTTCTATGCTTATCGCCTGCCTGGTCTTCCCTGATTGCTGCCCTTGCCGCTGCAAGTTTTGCTATCGGCACTCTGAATGGAGAACAGGAGACATAGTTCAATCCTATGTTATGACAAAATTCAACAGACGATGGGTCGCCGCCATGTTCGCCGCATATTCCAAGCTTGATATTCTTTCTTGTTTTCCTTCCTTCGTTAACTGCATGTTTCATTAAAAATCCGACACCTGATTGGTCAATCGAGACAAAGGGGTCAACTTTATAAATCTCTCTGTTCACATACTCAGGCAGGAATTTCCCAGAATCATCACGGCTGACACCTAATGTTGTTTGTGTGAGGTCATTTGTCCCGAAAGAGAAAAATTCTGCGACAGTAGCAACTTCTTCTGCAGAGATAGCCCCACGCGGTATTTCTATCATGGTACCTACAAGATAATCAAATTTCACTCCGGTTTCTTTTATTACCTTTTCAGCAACTGCCCTGACAATCTCTTCCTGGTTTTTTAATTCTTTGACATGGCCTACAAGAGGTATCATAATTTCAGGAAGAACTTTTTTTCCACTCTTTATAACATTTACAGTTGCTTCAAAAATTGCCCTTGCCTGCATTTCAGTAATCTCCGGATATATTATTCCAAGACGGCATCCTCTCAATCCAAGCATAGGATTAGATTCGTGCAGAGAGTCAACTCTTTCTTTAATATTTTTCAAAGAAATGTTCATTGCTTTCGCCATTTCATTTTGTCCTGCATCATCATGCGGCAAAAATTCATGTAGAGGCGGGTCAATTGTTCTGATTGTTACAGGCCTGCCGTCCATTTCAACAAAAATACCTTCGAAGTCTTTTCTTTGGAGAGGAAGTAGATTTGCAAGTGCTTTTCTTCTTTCTTCTGCAGTATCAGACAAAATCATCTGACGCATAGGGCCAATTTTACCTTCGCCGAAAAACATGTGTTCGGTGCGGCATAATCCGATTCCTTCGGCACCGAATGCAATAGCATTGGCACTCTGGTCGGGCTGGTCTGCATTTGTGCGAACACGTAAAACCCTGTACCTGTCAGCCCACTCCATTATTTGCTTATATATCAGATATGTCGGAGCATCTTCTTCATTCAGAGTTTTATTTATTAATACCTCTATAACTTCACTTGGCTTAGTCTGAATATTACCAAAGATAACCTCGCCTGTTGTGCCATCAATTGAAATATAATCTCCCTCTTTAATTTTTATTTCCTTACCTTCAACTCTCATTATCCTTTCTTTGTAGTCAACTAATAAAGAGCCGCATCCGGCAACGCAAACCTTGCCCATCTGCCGTGCAACAAGTGCTGCATGAGAAGTCATTCCGCCGCGTGCTGTCAAAATACCTTCAGCCGCATTCATGCCTCCGATATCTTCGGGTGATGTTTCTATTCTAACTAAAATGACTTTATCACCTTTCTTTGCCCAATCCATAGCATCTTCTGCATTGAATACAACCTTACCTGTTGCAGCACCGGGACCGGCATTTAAACCTTTTGCAAGTAAATTTCCGTCAGCAAGAGCTTTTTTCTTTGATGTCAGGTCAAATACAGGCCTTAGCAATTGATTGAGTTGGTCAGGTTCAATTCTCAGGAGTGCTTCCCAAGGTTTAATCAATTTTTCTTTTACCATTTCAACTGCAATTCTCATAGCTGCCATAGCAGTCCTTTTACCAACGCGGCACTGGAGCATGTATAATTTTCCATTCTGAATTGTAAATTCAATATCCAGCATATCGCGATAATGGTCTTCCAAAATTTTCCTTATTTTTATAAGTTCGTTGTATGACTTAGAATCCTTTTCTGCAAGTTGTTTTATTGGAAGAGGAGTACGGATACCTGCAACGACGTCTTCGCCTTGAGCATTCATCAGAAATTCACCGTAAAAAATATTTTCACCGGATGCCGCATCACGTGTGAAAGCGACTCCTGTTCCCGATTCTTCACCCAGATTGCCGAATACCATTGACTGTACATTTACTGCAGTTCCCCACCAGTCAGGTATATTATTTAACTTTCTGTAAATATTAGCCCTGTTATTATTCCAGGAACCAAATACTGCACCAATTGCCTCCCAAAGCTGTTCCTTCGGGTCTTCAGGAAAATCTATTCCTAGCTTGTCTTTGATGACTTTTTTATATTCCGATACTAATTCTTTTAAATCTTCTGCCGTTAAATCAACATCAAGCTTTACTCCACGGGCTCTCTTTTTTTCATCGAGTATAACCTCAAATGGGTCGAGGTCATCTTTTCCCTGTGGTTTCAATTCAAGTACGACATCGCCAAACATCGAAACAAATCTACGGTATGCATCATAAGCAAAGCGCGGATTATTTGTTCTCTTGATAAGGCCCTGAATTGTTATATCGTTCAAACCAAGATTCAGAACGGTGTCCATCATACCCGGCATTGATGCCCTGGCTCCTGAACGAACCGAGACAAGAAGAGGATTATCAGGGTCTCCAAACCTGGCTTTCATCTCTTTTTCGAGTCTTTCTAGTGATTTGTCAACTTCCTGGTAAAGTGATTTTGGAAATGTTCTCTTATTCTTATAAAAATAAGTACATACTTCTGTTGTTATTGTAAAGCCGGCAGGGACGGGTAATCCAAGGTTCACCATTTCAGCAAGATTTGCACCTTTGCCTCCCAACAGATTTTTCATAGCCGCATCGCCATCGGCTTTGCTGCCCCCAAAATAATAAACATATTTTACATTTTCTTTTCTGACCTTCTCATCTTTCTTTTTCGTCTTTGTCATTTTTGCTCCTGTTTGAATAGTTGTTTTTGTATTCATTTAATATTTATTGCATTAATTTAAATAGGAAATGCAAATATAATTTAGAACTTACCAATCAACAAATTTAATTGAAACATATATTTATAAACACTATTGTCCGATATAAAAATATTATTAATAAGAGATAGTATTATTTTTCAGAGAGTTCCCCCTTTTTTAAGGGGGAATTTTTTCTGACAACATTGATTTATTAATAGTTTAATAAATTGTTTCTGTCATATCTGTGTGTCTGCTGTAATTCCCTAAGGCTCTTTCATAACTAGTATTTGCATAACAATATATGCAGTTCATCGAGCATGAATTGTATTGGCCGATATCCTTACTGACAGTACAACCACATTCTTTTCTTTGTGATTTGTCTTTCTTATAGCTCAGATTTAATCCATATAAATCGTTGAGTAAATTATTGTCTATACATTTTGCTTTGTCTATATCAATAGAAGCAAGACTGTGTTTATAAGAGCATATTTCAAGAGTCATTAAATTAGTTTTTGCAATAGAATTTATGTCGCGAAGCAAATCATAAACATCTTCATTATTCATACATGATAAATCAAAAGTAATATCCTTCATTTTCTTTACAACTTTCTTATAAGGAGTAATTATACTTGTAATTATTTTTCTAACTTTATTTTTTAGATGTTCTATTAAGAAATTAAAATTCTTAACATGAAAATCATAATTTAAAGATTCATTCAAAATAATCGGGTCATACCTCCATACAATTTTTTCAGGCCCGATGATGTTATTCAATTTATTAATTGAACTGAAAACCTGATTAATATTCGGATTATTTACTTCATAATTTTTAGGATAATTATTAATTGTGATAAGAAAATAATATTTGTAACCCATTTCATCAAGCATTTTTAAATGTTTTATTAAAGGTTCGGGATATCTTGTCCAAAAAACAAAAGCAGTAACATCATCAGGCTTAAGCGATACCTTTGAAACCTGATTCGGATTGAATGGATTCGGAACCATACAATAACCGGCTTTTATTCTTTCCATTAACCAGTCGGAATAAAATGCAGGTATATCCGTCCTTCTGCTGCAAGATATTATCATTTCAATAATTAACTCATGTTACTCGACATAATAGCATTTTCAAAGTAATAGAATTTTCAATTTGCAATTTTTTTTTCATTGAATTTTTAATGTACAAATTTTCAAAATATTCAATTAATTAAATAATTTTATGACTTAAAAGTTATAAATAGGTCAAATATCGTAAAGCCTATTTCTTCTTTAACATTGAAAATTGCAAAATTGAAAGAAAATTGCAAAATTGAGAATTAAAAATTATCGCTTTTAGAAATAATAATTTATGCGTAGCATGAGTAATTAAAATAGATTTAATTTGTAAGTGAAATAAAATGGAAATTTTTCAAAAATCAATCAGCCTAAAATCAAAATCGAGGGGATTTCATCTTATAACATCTGAAATAATTCAACAAATTCCGGAAATCAACCAATTCAAAACAGGTGTAGCAAACATACTTATACAACATACAAGCGCCGCGCTGACAATAAATGAAAATGCCGACCCGACAGTACGACAGGATTTTGAGTCATATTTTAACAGGCTTGTTCCCGAAAATCCTTCTCTTTATTTGCATACATCCGAGGGACTCGATGATATGACATCACATATCAAAAGTTCCATATTAGGAGCTACATTAACAATTCCGGTAACCGATGGGAAATTGAATCTTGGGACATGGCAGGGAATTTATTTGTGCGAACATAGAAACCACTCCCGCTCAAGAAATTTGGTGATTACGATTATCGGAGAAAAATATGAATAAGGAAATAGCTGTTGTATTGATGAGCGGAGGTATGGATTCTGCATTATGTGCAGGAATAGCTCAAAGGGATGGTTATAAAATGGCTGCTCTGCATTTAAACTATAAACAAAGAACAGAATCAAGAGAATTAAAAGCCTTTTCAGATTTATCTGAACATTTTAATGCAAAGGATAAACTTGTTGTTAATGTAGAACATTTGTTTTTGATTGGCGGTTCAAGTCTAACAGATAAAAATATTACAGTTGAAAAGGCCGGCCTGTCGAGAAAGGAAATTCCGCAAAGCTATGTCCCTTTCCGAAATGCTAATATCCTATCAATCGCAGTAAGCTGGGCAGAGGTATTAGGTGCTAAAGCAATTTATATTGGAGCTACTCAGGCAGACAGCAGTGGTTATCCTGATTGCAGAAAAGAATTTTTCGATGCTTTCCAGGAAGCAATAAATAAAGGTACTAAACCGGAAACTGAAATTAAAATAATGGCACCATTAATCAATATGACAAAAAAGGATATTGTATTACTTGGTAAGAAATTGAAAATTCCATTCAAATTGACATGGAGCTGCTATCAGGAAGAAGAAATAGCCTGTGGAGAATGTGATTCCTGTGCATTAAGGCTTAGAGGATTTCAACAGGCAGGAATAGAAGACCCAATCCCTTATAAAATAAAGCCAAATTACTTAGATTAAGGTTAATAATTCATTTTAAGAAACCTCTGAAAAATTCAATTAACCTATAAACGTCAATACAAGAGCAGCGAATCATGTTCCATATTATTGAAAGAGGCATTATGCGCTCCA